>Ga0306920_100001556_pt1 | contig 28590 bp, 20 predicted proteins | sample flu12Cox44000170_FD_204666 | JGI IMG/M metagenome (GOLD analysis project Ga0306920, IMG submission 204666) | Lab enrichment of tropical soil microbial communities from Luquillo Experimental Forest, Puerto Rico - flux4day.12C.oxic.44.000.170 (v2)... | ecosystem: Environmental > Terrestrial >... | reverse complement strand
ACCAGCTCGGAAAGCAGCTCGAGTCGCTTGGGCATAAGCTCGGTGGTGATATTGGCGAAGCCCGTGAGGTTGCCGCCGGGCCGCGCCAGGCTGGCAACGAGGCCCGTCCCGACTGGGTCGCTGACGTGGGTGAAGACGATCGGGATCGTCGAGGTTGCGTTTTTCGCCGCTAATGCCGCAGGGGTGCCGCCGTTCGTTACAATCAAATCGACCTTGCGGCCGACAAGGTCGGCGGCCAACGTGGGCAGCCGACCATAATGGCCCTCGGCCCAGCGGTACTCGAAGACTGCGGTTTGTCCCTCGACGAAACCGGTTTCGCTCAGTCCCTGGCGGGACGGGCTGCGGGCGAGGTCGCCAAGGCTTGGAGGGGCGAGAAGCTACTGAGGTAGCCGATTACCGGCATCGTCTTCTGCTGCGCACGCAGTATACGCGACGCGATCATCACGCCGCCGACCAGCAGGACCAACTCGCGCCGCCTCATTCGATGACCTCGTCGGCGCGACCGAGCAATGCGGGCGGAAGGGTAAGGCCGAGTGTGTGGGCGGCCTTCAGATTGATGACGAGGGTGAATCTCGTGCTTTGATAAATCGGGATATCGCCCGGGTTGGCGCCCTTGAGGATCTCGTGCACGTCATCGGCCATGCGCCGAGCGGCCTCGCCGAAATCGACCTCGTAGGCCATCAGGCCACCCGCCTCGACGAAATCACGCAGGCCATACATCGCCGGCAGGCGGCTCTTCTCGACCAGCCCGACGATCAACTGACGGTAGGGGATCAGCTCGCCTATGCCGGCGGCCATGATCGCGTCGGGCGGGTCCGGCGCGATTTCAGCAAACGCGTGCTGAATCTCCGACGGAGTCGCCTCCTGGAGCAGCATGGGCGTCAGCGAGATTTGCAGTCGTTGGCTAGCTTGCTGATAGGCTGGTAGATACGCCTGTCTAGAGGCTTCCCATGTCCTGCGCATGGTCAGGTACGCGACCTTGGATGCAGACGGGGCGGCTTCCTTGAGGATCTGCAGGCGCTTGGCATCGAATTCTGCGTCAAACATGCTGACGCCGGTAATATTGCCGCCCGGGCGCGCAAAGCTTTTCGCGAACCCGGCCCGGATCGGATCAGGCCCGATCCAAACAATCGGTATTTTGCCGGTGGCCGCGCTGACCTCATAAGTGATCGGATTGCCGATGGCGACGATCACGTCCGGGCTGCGGGCGACGAGCTCGCGAGCCAGATCGGGATAGACCGCGGGGCTCCCGCCTCCCGAATACCGCTCGACAGCGAGGTTTGGTCCCTCGACGTCGCCCAGCCGGCGCAGTTCCTCGAAAAATGCCCGAAAAACCGGAATTGTGGGGTCGTCAATGGTAGCGACCGGTTGCGTGGTTATGATCGCGATCCGGTGCTGTTTCGTCGGCACTCGCGCCCGCACTGTTCCCACTGCAGTCCCCAGCAATAGACCGGCGGTGAAGTCGCGCCGCCTCATTCGATCGCCTCGTCGGCGCGCGCAAGGATCGATGGCGGGACCGTCAGCCCGAGCGCCTTCGCGGTCTTGAGGTTCACGACCAGCTCGAACCTGGTCGGTTGCTGCACCGGCAGATCGGCGGGCTTGGCGCCCTTGAGGATCTTCCCGACGTAAGTACCGATAATGCGATAAGTGTCGGCCAGGTTCGTCCCGTAACTGATCAGGCCGCCAGCAGCGACGTATTCGCGCCAGTCATAGATCGCCGGAACGCCATAACGCGCCGCCAGCGCCACGATCTGCTCGCGCTGGCCGAGGAACGTCGGAGCACCGACGAGCAAGGCGCGGGTTTGCAGCTCGGCAAGGGCAGTAAAAGCCGCATCAATCTCGCTTTCGGTGGCCGCTCTCAGGATTCGGAGCTGTAGCCCCTTCGCGCGCGCCGCTTCCTCCACGGCTTTGATGTTGCGCTCAGCAAATGGAAAGTTCGGGTTCATAAGGACGGCGAGCGCTCTGGTCTCGGGAACCAGCTCGGAGATCAGCTCGACTCGCTTGCCCCACAGCTCGACTCCGATAAAGGTACCCCGGTGAGGTTGCCGCCCGGACGGGCGAGACTGGCGACCAGGCGTTCCTCGACCGGGTCACCGGCGGCGAGAAAGACGATCGGGACGCGTTCTTTGCTGCAGCCGCCGTAAAATCACCACCACTGGTCGCAATGACGTCGACCTTACGGCCGACGAGATCGGCGGCCAATTCGGGCAGCCGATCAAAGCGACCCTCCGCCCAGCGGTATTCGATCGCCACAGTTTGTCCCTCGACGTAGCCGGTTTCGCTTAGCCCCTGGCGGAACGCGGCCAAACGCGGTGCAAGCGCGCCGGACCCCTCGCTGCTGAGAAATCCGATCACCCGCATCGCCTTCTGCTGTGCGCGCGCACCGCGCGATGCGATCATCCCGCCGCCGAGCAATACCATCAGCTTGCGACGGTTCATTCTATAACTTCGTCGGCGCGGGCGAGGATCGATGGCGGGATAGTCAACTTGAGCGCCTTGGCCGCGTTGAGATTTACGACCAGCTCGAATATGGTCGGTTGCTGCACCGGCAGATCGGCGGGCTTCGCACCATTGAGGATACGTCCAGCGTATGTGCCGGCCTGGCGATAGGCAGCCGTGCGGCTCGTTCCATAGCTGATCAGGCCGCCCGCGACTGCGAACTCGCGCTCGGAATAGATTGCCGGAACGGCACGGCGTGCTGCCAGCGCCACGAGCTGTTCGCGTTGGGTGTCGAAGAGCGGATTGCCGCCGACGAGGAGTGCCTCGGCTTGCACCTCGGCGAGAGTGCTGAAGGCGGCGTCGATCTCGCGTTCTGTGCCGGCTTTGAGGATATGAAGCTGCGCCCCCTTGGCCTGCGCCGCATTCTGCGTGTCTGATACCGTCAGATCGGCCTCCGGATAGTTCGGGTTTACCAGAAGGGCGATCATCCGGGCCTGCGGAACAAGCTCGGAAAGCAATTCGAGCCGCTTGGACGTCAACTCGCCGCCGAGAAGGGTGAAGCCCGTCAAGTTGCCACCCGGCCGGGCTAAGCTAGCGACCAGGCCATCCACGACCGGGTCTCTGCCGATGACGAAAACAATGGGGATCGTCGAGGTCGCACTTTTCGCTGCCAGCGCCGGAGCGTTTCCTCCGGTCGATGCAATCACATCCACCTTGCGGCTGACGAGATCGGCGGCCAACGCGGGCAGCCGATCGGTGCGGCCCTCGGCCCAGCGGTATTCGATCGTGACATTTTGTCCCTCGACATAGCCGGCCTCGCTGAGTCCCTGGCGGAACGCGGCCACAAACGGTGCCAGCGAGCCGGGCGAGGTCGGGTTGAGGAACCCGATTGCCGGCATCGCCTTCTGCTGCGCGCGGAGGGCGGACGCCGCGGTCATCGCACCGCCCACCAGCAGCAGCATCAACTCCCGGCGGTTCACTCGATGATCTCGTCGGCACGGGCGAGGATCAAGGGCGGGATCGTCAGGCCCAGAGCCTTGGCGGTCTTCAGATTGATGACGAACTCGAATTTGGTCGGCTGATAAATCGGGATGTCGCCCGGTTTGGCCCCTTTGAGGATCTCGTGCACGTCATCCGCCATGCGCCGCCAGAGTTCGCGGTTGTCGCTCGCATAGGCCATCAGCCCGCCCGCCTCCACGTACCCGCGGTACGGATAGATCGCCGACAGCGCTCACGATGATCGCGTCCGGCCGCTCGTGCGGGATTTCCGCGAATACGCGCTGAAGCTCTCGCGGCGTCGACTCCGCGAGCACCATGCGGATCACCGAAGTTTGCAGCCGTCGACTTGCCTCGCGAAACAGCTGCTCGCCGCCAGGGGCTGCGCGCGTCGTCAGATACCATACCCTGGATGCCGATGGGAGGGTTTCCTTGAGGATCTGCAGACGCTTCCCCCAAATCTCGTCACCGGCGTTAACGGTGACGCCGGTGATGTTACCTCCCGGGCGTGCGAGGCTTGCGGCGAATCCGGCCTCGACCGCGTCAGCGCCAATCCAGACGATCGGTATTGTGGCGGTCGCCGCGCCGACTGCCCGTGCGACGGCGTTGCTACTGGCAACGATTACATCCGGTTTGCGATCGACAACCTCGCGAGCGAGATCGGCATAGCCCTCGGGCTGCCCTTCGCCGGAGTACCGCTCGATTGTAAGGTTTTGTCCCTCGACTTCGCCCAGCCCGCGCAGCTCCTCGAGGAATACTCGGCCCCACCCACGACCTCCGGTATCATTGCTGCTGGCGACGGGACCGGCGGGGATGACGATCGCGAGGCGATGCTGCTTGCCCCGCTCCTGCGCTCGCGCTCGCGCGGCTGAGGTCGCAAGCGCCAAACCCAGCGTGAAATCGCGCCGTCTCATCCGATCACGTCATCGGCGGCGGTGAGGATCGCCGGAGGGATCGTCAGGCCGAGCGCCTTTGCGGTCGTGCGATTGACGCTCAGATCGAACTTGTGGGGCGGTTCGACCGGCATATCGGCGGGTTTGGCGCCCTTGAGGATCTTGTCGGCGAAACCGGCGGCGCGGCGGAAGAGGTCGCGGTAATCGGCCCCGAACGACATCAATCCGCCCTCCGCCGGAAAGACGCGGAAGCAGTAGATCGCGGGGAGACGGGATTCAGCAGCCAGCGCGATGATCCGGGCGCGCTTGGCGGGGCCCAGCGGGCCGGAAGCCACGTAGACCGCCTCGCAGCGCGCGCCACGCATCCGCGCGAAGGCGAGCTCGAGAGCCTTCCCCGTGGTTGCCTCGAGCATCAACGGCGCAATCCCCATGCGGCCGGCCTCGCTGCGGATGTCCAGTAACTTTTGATCGAGACCAGGATCATCCCTGACGATGACCCCGAGCCGATGCAGGCTGGGGACGAACTCGCGCAGCAGCTGCAACCGTTCGGTAATGACCTCAGATGAGGTTAGAGACAGGCCCGTGGCGTTGCCGCCGGGCTGACCCAGGGCGTCGACGACACCAACGGAGACGGGATCATCGACGCCGACAAAAACGATCGGAATCGTCGCGCTCGCCCGCGTCGCGGCGAGTGTCGCCGGGCTCCCGCCAGTGACCAGGACAGCGGCGCCGGAGCCTATCAGTTCCTTGACGATGCCGGGCAAAGTCTCGGTGCGATCCTCGGCCCAGCGGTCGAGGATCGCGATGTTGCTGCCGTCGCTCCAGCCGAGCGTCGAAAGACCCTCTCTGAACGCGTCTAGTAGACCCTGATTCTCCTCTCGTGACCCGGGCTGGACAAAGCCCACGCGCGGGGGCTTGACCTCGGCCGAGGCCGGATTCCAGCCCACCGCCGCGCCGGCGAAAGCCACGACAAACTCACGGCGTCGCATTTCTCCCCCTGTCACGTCTCGTTGGAGGCTCGCGGCGGAGCCAAATATCCCGGCTATTATCGCATACTCCGATGCGACAAGCACCGCGCCGGAGAGGCTCTGGGCTTACCCCGACAATGGAAAATATTTCGTGGCCTGGCCCGACGCCGGAGCTCGCGGCGTTTGGGACCGGTAAGTATGAACCAGATAAATGGTTCCCATTCCTCCTTCTTTCGTCGCCCCCGCGAAAGCGGGGGTCCAGGGCCGCAAACGCAGCGCTGGCTGCCCCCCGGTCCAAGCCAGGGGCAAGCTTTGGGTGCCCGCTTTCGCGGGCATGACGATGAATTGTGGGCGGGTATCATTTGTCAAAAATTGGGCCACTACCTTCCAGAAGCCGCTTTCAACGCACACGCAAGGAACGCCTCGCTCAAGACGAGCGAAAAGGGATTAGGCTGCTACTATGATGCCATTCGGAAGGGGGAAACGGCGTGGCCAATAGAGCCGAAACTACGATCACACTGACCGATGCACCGCACGACGACGAGCGCGCGGTGATCGCGGAGGGGTTGCGCGCCTACAACGAGGCGCAGGCGGGATACTCGGACAGTCGTGCACTCACCGTTCTCGTCAGCGATCCCGAAACCAAGAAAGTCGTCGGCGGCCTGTTCGCCCGCACGTCACTGGGTCTCTTGCGGGTAGAGCTGTTTTTTCTGCCGGAGGACCTGCGGCGCAACCGCCTCGGCAGCCGCATCCTCGCCATGGCCGAGGAAGAAGGGCGGCGCCGCGGCTGTACCCGCGCGGTGTTGTCGACACTCCACTTTCAGGCACCGGGCTTTTATCTGAAGCAGGGTTGGGAGGTCGCTGCCCGGATCGAATGTGAGCAGCCGGGCCATACGCGGTTTCATATGACCAAGAAGCTGTCTTGATTCATTCAGGTGTAAGTGCCCGACCCTACCGATCTGTCGTTGCGATGAGGGCGTCAGGATCGGCTTGACGCGGCTTCACCGTGACACGAGAAAGCTGCTCGGTCACTTATCCGGTGTTTTATTCGGAACGGGTTGGCGTACCGGGCGGATGGTGCTACACGAAAGGCGCTGATTGCACGCCCGCGGGAGAGGTCGCGCTACGAGCGCGGCGCCGAAGGAGCAACCGCCCCGGAAACTCTCAGGCAAAAGGACCGCAGGCGCAAGGGCGCTCTGGAAAGCAGCGGAGCCGATCGAGATCGGGTTCGCTCACCGAAGGAGTAAGCCCCAGCCGCGGCTCGCCCGCGGCTTTGGGGTGAATCTCTCAGGGTCCACGACAGAGGGGGCATGGCCCGGACGCTGCGGCGTCCGCTCTGTCGGAGGTGCCCTGGTGACTAGCCCGGCGAACCTCGCCGCAACAGCGGCGGCGCTTGAGCGAACCCCGCTATACACGCTCCATTGCGAGCTCGGCGCCAAAATCGTGGCGTTCGCCGGCTACGAGATGCCGGTTCACTATGCTGCCGGCATCCTCGCCGAGCACCTCCACACGCGCTCGCAGGCCGGCCTCTTCGATGTCTCGCATATGGGTCAGCTGCGGCTCCGCGGGCCCGCCGTCATCAGGGCCTTCGAGTTGCTGGTTCCAGGCGATCTCGAAGAGCTGGCGCCGCTGCGGATGCGTTACACGCTGTTTCTCAACGAAGCGGGGGGCATCCTCGACGACCTGATCGCGACGCGGGTCGAGGATGGCCTTTTTCTCGTCGTCAACGCGGCGCGCAAACAGACCGATCTCGCGCATCTCCGCGATCGCCTTTCCCCAGCGGTGAGCATCGAGCTGCTCGCGGACCGGGCATTGCTAGCACTCCAGGGACCGGCGGCCGCCACCGTGCTCTCCCGCCACATCGACGGGGTTGTCCGGCTTGGTTTCATGACCGCGGTGGAAGTCGAGCTCGACGGCCGGAAATGTCTGGTGACGCGCTCCGGCTATACCGGCGAGGACGGGTTCGAGATCTCGCTGCCGGCGAACGCGGCCGAGGGGTTTGCGCGAAGGCTCCTCGCCGAGCCGGAGGTGCTGCCGATCGGTCTCGGCGCCCGCGATTCGTTGCGGCTCGAGGCCGGGCTCTGCCTTTACGGCCACGATATCGATGAAACCACGACCCCGATCGAGGCCGATCTCGCCTGGACGATTGGAAGGCGGCGGCGCACCGCAGGAGGGTTTCCTGGCGCCGCAACGGTGCTGCGCCAGCTTGACGAGGGGACCGCCCGAAAGCGCGCGGGCATCCGTCCGGAAGGAAGGGCGCCGGCGCGCGAAGACACCGAGATCATCGACCCGCAGGGAACCCGGGTTGGCCGCGTAACGAGCGGTGGCTTTGGCCCATCGGTCGGCGGGCCGGTCGCGATGGGCTATGTCGATCACGCCCACGTCGCCGAGGGCACCGCCGTCGAGCTGCTCGTGCGCGGCGTGCCCCGCCCCGCGCGCGTCGTGCGGCTCCCGTTCATTCCGACCCGCTATTACCGCGGCTGAGACCGCAGAGGGAAAATCCCGATGAGCACGATTCGCTTCACGCGCGATCATGAATGGATCCGGCTCGACGGCGATGTCGCCGTCGTCGGCATCACCGATTACGCGCAATCGCAGCTCGGCGATGTCGTCTATGTCGAGCTGCCCGAAATCGGCCGGCGCGTCGAGCAAGGCAAAGAAGCTGCGGTCGTCGAATCGGTGAAGGCGGCGAGCGAAGTCTATGCGCCGGTATCGGGTGAGGTCGTCGAGGTCAATGATGCCCTCGCCGGCGACCCGGCCAAGGTCAATGCCGACGCGATGGGGGAAGGGTGGTTTCTGAAGCTGCGCCTTGCCGACCCCAAAGAGCTCGACGGGCTGTTGGACGAGGGCGCGTACCGGAAATTCGTCGAGGAGCAGCATTGATGCGCTATCTGCCGCTAACGCCAAGCGACCGCGCCGAAATGCTCGCGGCCATCGGGGCCGACTCGATCGACGCACTGTTCGCCGACGTTCCCGAGGAGGCCCGCCTCGAGGGCCTCGTCGATTTGCCCAGGGCGATGGGCGAGATCGAGGTCGAGCGAACGATCTCAGGTATGGCGGCGCGTAATCTCGCCGCCGGCTCGGCGCCGTTCTTCATCGGCGCCGGGGTCCACCGCCACCATATTCCCGCCGCCGTTGACCATCTCATCCAGCGGGGCGAGTTCCTGACTTCCTACACCCCGTACCAGCCGGAGATCGCGCAAGGGACGCTGCAGTATCTGTTCGAGTTTCAGACGCAGGTGGCGCTGCTGACCGGGATGGAGGTCGCCAACGCCTCGCTCTATGACGGCGCCACCGCCTGCGTCGAGGCAGTGATGATGGCGGGCCGCGTAACCGGCCGGCGAAAGGCGGTGCTGTCGGGGGGCCTTCATCCGCACTACCGCGAGGTGTGCGAGACTTACGCCCGGTTTGTCAGGTTCGCGGTCGATCCGCAGGAGCCCAGCCTGGGTGGTGAAGACCTCGCCGGGCTCGTCGACGGCGAAACCTCCTGTGTCGTCGTTCAGAACCCGGATCTCTTCGGCGAGATCCGGGATTACTCCACGCTTGCGCAGTGCTGCCACGAGGCCGGCGCCCTGCTCGTTGTCGTGGTGACCGAAATCCTCTCGCTCGGCGCGATTCGCCTGCCGGGCCAGATGGGCGCAGACATCGTTGCCGCAGAGGGCCAATCGCTCGGCAATGCGCTCAATTTCGGCGGACCCCATGTCGGGCTGTTCGCAACCCGCGACAAGTTCGTCCGTCAGATGCCCGGGCGGCTCGTCGGCCAGACCGTTGATGCGGCCGGCCGGCGGGGCTGGGTTCTGACCCTGTCGACCCGCGAGCAGCATATCCGCCGCGAGAAGGCGACGAGCAACATCTGCACGAATTCGGGATTGTGCGCACTCGCCTTTACGGTCCACCTGGCGCTGCTCGGCGAGGCGGGATTGACGCGGCTGGCTCGGCTCAACCATGCCGCAGCGGTCAGGCTTGCCGAGCGACTCGAACGAGTGCCCGAGGTCCGGCTCGTCAACCGCACATTCTTCAACGAATTCTCGCTGAGGTTGGCCTGCCCCGCGGCGGAAGTCGTGGAGGCCCTCGCCGACAAGGGCATCCTCGCCGGTGTTCCGGTCAGCCGCTTTTATCCGGAGCGGAACGAGCTGGCGGATGTGATGCTGGTCGCGGCGACCGAGTTGACGACTGACGCAGATATCGACCAGCTCGAGGAAGGCCTGCGGGAGGTGCTGTCATGAATGATGTGAGCCCGCTGGGGAGCTCGCGCCTGACTGAACCGAAGCCGAACGAGGGCATGACCGGCAACCGTGGTCTGGAGATCGAAGAAGCGCTGATCTTCGAGCAGGATTCGCCGGGGCATTGCGGCGTCGACCTGCCCGAGCCGGCGCCGTTCCGCAGCCGGCTGGGCGGCCTGGAACGGGAGGACCCGCTCGGTCTGCCGGGCCTCAGCGAGCCGCAGATCGTGCGCCACTTCACGCGGCTGTCGCAAAAGAATTACGCGATCGACACCGGGCTATACCCGCTCGGCTCGTGCACGATGAAGCACAACCCGCGCCTCAACGAAAAGCTGGCGCGCCTGCCGGGTTTTGCCGACATCCATCCGCTGCAGCCGGTCAAGACAGCGCAGGGCGCGCTCGCGCTGATCGACACGCTGGCCCACTGGCTGAAGACATTGACAGGCCTGCCGGCGATTGCGCTGAGCCCGGCGGCGGGTGCCCACGGCGAGTTGTGCGGGATCATGGCGATTCGCGCGGCGCTCGAAGTGCGCGACGACCGGCGGGCCCGAGTGCTCGTCCCGGAGTCGGCGCACGGTACAAACCCGGCGACGGCGGCGGCTTGCGGCTATGCCGTTGATCCCATTCCGGCCGATGAAACCGGACGGGTCGACCGCGCCGCCCTCGAAGCAAAGCTCGGTGGCGATGTCGCGGCGCTGATGCTGACCAACCCGAACACCTGCGGGTTGTTCGAGCGCGAGATCATCGAGATTGCCGAGGCGGTGCACGCCGCGGGTGCGTTCTTTTATTGCGACGGCGCCAATTTCAACGCGATCGTCGGGCGCGTGCGGCCGGCCGATCTCGGCATAGACTGCATGCACCTCAATCTGCACAAAACCTTCTCGACTCCGCATGGCGGCGGCGGACCGGGAAGCGGTCCGGTGGCGCTGGCGGCGAGCCTTGCGCCGTACGCCCCACTGCCATGGGTCGTGCACGGTCCCGGCGGCCTCGAGCTGATCGAGCATGAAACTGGTCCAGCCAAGCATTCTCTCGGGCGGCTGAAGGGTTTCCACGGTCAGATGGGCATGTTCGTACGGGCGCTCGCCTATATGATGAGCCACGGCTCCGATGGGCTGCGCCAGGTCGCCGAGGATTCGGTGCTCAATGCCAATTATCTGCGCGCCAGCCTCGCCCACGACCTCACCCTTCCCTTCCCCGGCGCATGCATGCACGAAGTATTGTTCGACGACCAGTTTCTCAAAGACACCGGCGTAACGACGCTCGATTTCGCGAAGGCGCTGATCGACGAGGGGTATCATCCGATGACGATGTATTTCCCGCTGATCGTGCGCGGGGCGATGCTGATCGAGCCGACCGAAACCGAAAGCAAGGCCTCGCTCGACCACTTCATCGCGGTGATGAAACACCTCGCTGCCGCGGCGCGAGCCGGTGACGCGGCCCGCTTCCGCTCGGCACCGGAGTTTACACCGCGCCACCGCCTCGACGAGACTACCGCGGCACGCAAGCCGGTCTTGCGCTGGCGCCCCGAGCCAGCGCGGCGCGAGGCGGCGGACTAGACGGGGCTACGGATGTCGTCGGATCGTATCCGGCTCAGCGTCACTGAGGCGCGCGAGCACTCCGAGAAGGCACTGCGCGGCATCGGCTACGACGTCGAGGAAGCTAAGATCATCGCCGATCACGTGATCGATGCGGCGCTGTGCGGGTACGAGTATTCGGGGCTCGCCAAGATCCTGAACATTCCCGAGCACCGGCGGTTCAAAGAGCCTCGATACTCAATGAAGGTGTTGCGAGATACCGAGGTCTCGACACTTTATGACGGCGGCAACAATGTCGGCATGCTGGTGATGTACCACGCCGCTCGTGCCGCGATCGACAAGGCAGCGGCCCGCGGGGTAGCAATTATCGCGGTCACCAACAGCTGGATGAGCGGGCGCAGCGCCTATTACATGGAGATGATCGCGAACGCCGATCTCATCGGCATTCATACCGCGGCCTCGGGGCGCACCGTCGCCCCGCCCGGCGGCACCCGGCCGATGCTGGGTACCAACCCGATCGCGTTCGGCATGCCTTCGTCGCGCGGGCCGGTGGTTTTCGACATGGGCACCTCGGCGTTTATGGGTACCGACCTCGCTTATCGCGAGCGGCTCGGCCAGCCGCTCCCGGAGGGTGTCGCAGTCGATGCCGAAGGCCGGCCGACGCGCGATCCGGTGCATGCCAGGCTCGGCGCGCTGCTGCCGTTCGGCGGCTACAAGGGGTACGGACTCGGCTTTATCGTTCAGGCATTGGGGCTGCTGGCCGGGTCCGCACTCGACGCCCGCGAGGACGACGGCTACTTGTTGGTAGCCTTCAAGCCCAATCTATTGGTCAGCCGCGACCAATTCAAAAAGCAACTCGGCCGGTTGGTCGATCGCATCAAAAATACCCCGCGCCAACCGGGCGTCAGCGAAATCCGTATTCCGGGCGAGCGGGCTTTTCGCAGCCGGGAACATGCGCTACGGGATGGGGTCGAGATCGATCGCGCGATATACGATGCGCTCGGGGCACTCCGGGCCAGAGGATGACGATGGGAGCCGGTCGGCTATCTTGGCTCCTTGCGCCGCTGCATGTCGCAGCGCTGGCGACCAGCGCGAAATCGTTCCGCGACAATCCAGTGATCGGCAGCCCGCGGCTCAATCGGGCAGGGCTGCATGTCGCACGCGTGCGGTTGGCTCACCGCATGGCCGAATGGCGCCGTGAAAGATTGGCCTCGCTGATCTCAGTCGACGATCGAGCGGCTTTCGACCGCGACGGCTTTGTTTTGAAGCGGAACTTTTTGCCTGCCGCCGATTTCGCAGTGCTGCAGGAGCAGGTGCTGTCGTTCCGGGGGGCAACTCGATACCAGCTCCAGGGTGACGCGATGACCCGGCGGATTGCCTTGGACCGCGCTGCTCTATCGCGCCTGCCGGCGCTGAGCAGCTTGGTCGATCACCCCGAATGGCTGGGCCTCCTGCGCTATGTCGGCTCGTTCATGCTGGAACCGCTCGTCTACATTCAGACGATCTTCTCTAAGGCGCGTGATGCGCCGCCCGATCCTCAGACGCGGCTGCACGCTGATGCGTTTCATCCGTCCGTCAAGGCCTGGTTCTTCTTGACTGAGGTGAGCGAAGAGGACGGCCCCTTCATGTATGTGCCGGGATCGCACCGGCCGACCCCAAGGCGCCTTGCATGGGAGCGCAGCGCCTCGGTGCGCGCGGCGCAAAACAGCGATTTTCAAACTGCGCGAGGGTCGCTGCGGATCTCGCCGGAGGCGGTGCGCCGGCTCGGCCTCGGCGAGCCCAAAATGTTCGCGGTGCCGCAAAACACGCTCGTCGTCGCCGATACAGTCGGCTTCCATGCGCGCGGCCTCAGTGCCCGCCCGTCGGTTCGTGCCGAGATCTGGGCTTATGGCCGCCGCAATCCGTTTCTGCCGTGGCTCGGGCTCGATCCTGCGGCGATGCCGTTCATCAAAGATCGCGCCGTGCCTTTCTATTGGTCGGCAATGGATCTCTGCGAGCGGGTACATTTGGGCCGCAATCCGTGGCGAAGTGGCGGGACTACGACCCCGCTGGCGCGTCCGGACCTCATAATTCACTAGCATCGAGTGTAGGCGCCAAAATTGATCAGGCCGCCGGGCCACAGGTCCGGTGCTGGGTAGATTCGCCGGAGATGTGTTGCGCTCGCCGAGGTTGACATCGCTCTCATCTTGGTCGAGTAAAATCCCGGAAGATCTGATTAACGATCCGCAACCAGCCTTTAGGGGAAGGGCTCCGATGCTCAGGGGGACGGGGGAAGATGCCGCGGCTGCGGCAGCTTTTTGGCTTATCCGTGAATCTGCCACATCGGGGATCAATGAAATACGCAGCATTTGACTCTGCGGTCTGCGTAAAGAAGGCTAGGTTGACGACGGTCACCGTACGTTTCCCCCGGGCTGCCGGTGTTGTTCTTTCGCCATGACTGACGGCTCCATCGCGATTGTCGGAGCGTCTTGTCGATTCCCTGGGGCCGACAACCTCCACGGGTTCTGGCGGTTGCTCGAATCAGCAGGCGATGCCGTCTCCGAGGTCGACGACGGGCGATGGTCGACCCGCTTTTACTATCACCCCAACCGCACCGAGCCCGGCAAAAGCTATACGTGGGCGGCCGGGCTCATCAATGCCGTTGATCTGTTCGAGCCCGCGTTTTTCGGGGTCTCGCCCAGAGAAGCGGCGCAAATGGACCCGCAGCAGCGTATACTGCTGGAGCTGGTCTGGCATGCACTGGAAGATGCCGGCATCCCACCGAGCAAGATGTCCGGCGGCTCTGTTGGCGTTTATATCGGAGCTTCGACTACCGACTATTCTGACCTGAGGCTCGGAGATCCGGCCGGTGCCGATTCTTATTTTATGACCGGGAGCACGCTCAGCATCCTGGCCAACCGGATATCGTATGTCTTCGATCTGCGAGGGCCGAGTCTCACCGTTGATACGGCGTGCTCATCTTCGCTCGTTGCGCTGCACTACGCCTGCGAGGCAATTCGCGGCAAGCGGATAGAAAGCGCTGTTGTCGGTGGGGTAAATCTTTTGCTCGCGCCCTATCCCTTCATTGGGTTCTCGCGAGCATCGATGCTCTCGCGGCGCGGCCGCTGCTTTGCCTTCGACGAGAGAGCCGACGGTTATGTCCGTGGCGAGGGCGGCGCGGTCGTAATCCTAAAACCGCTGGAGAAGGCCCTCGCCGACAACGATCCGGTCCGTGGGATCATCCTCGCCTCCGGAGTGAATTCGGACGGCCGCACGATTGGCCTGTCATTGCCAAGCGAGACGGCGCAGGCTTCCCTGTTGCGGTCGGTATATCGCAGTGCCGGCATTGTTCCGGATGACCTTGCATTTTTCGAGATGCACGGCACCGGTACGGCCGCCGGAGATCCGATCGAAGCCGCTGCCGTGGGACATTCGCTCGGCCAGAGAAGATCGATCCCGCTTCCTATCGGATCGGTGAAGAGCAATATTGGTCATCTTGAGCCAGCTTCCGGGATGGCCGGCCTGCTTAAGGGCGTGCTCGCACTCGACCACGGGCTTATCCCACCGACGCTCCATTGCGAGACGCCCAACCCTAAGATACCGTTCGACGCGCTCAACCTGCGCCTGGTCTGCGATGCAGAACCGGTCGCGGCGGCGCCCGAGCGTCCCTATGCCGGCGTAAATTCCTTTGGCTTCGGCGGGACCAACGCTCACGTCGTCCTCGCCAAGCCACCGCAGCAGGAAAAGGCCGCGGCTGCCGGACCGATGCCGCCGCTGGTGCTGTCAGCAAAAAGCGAGACCTCATTGCGCCGGCTCGTGCAGAGCTGGCGCGACGCTGTCTCCGAGCTGCCGGCCGAGCGGGCGCCGATGTTGTTGCGTGCCGCCGCCCGCGGTCGTGATCATCATCCACAACGACTCGTCGCGCTGCCCCAAGATCCGGCCTCAATCGCGGGGACGTTGACGGGTTTCCTCAACGACGAACCGTCGCCCTCGCTTATCACTGGGACCGCGGTGAGACAGGGTGAGCTCGCCTTTGTGTTTTCGGGCAACGGTGCGCAATTCGCCGGGATGGGATGCGACGCATTGCGCACTAACCCGGCCTTTCAGGCTGCAATCGACTCGGTGGATCGATTGCTGTGGCCGGATCTGGGTTTATCGGTGCGCGAGCTTCTTGCGGACGGGGCCGACGTCAAGACGATGAGGCGAGCGGACGTTGCACAACCGCTGCTGTTCGCTCTTCAAGTTGGGATTGTCGAGGCCTTGCGCGAGCTCGGTGTCACCGCCTCGGCATATCTTGGGCACAGTGTCGGCGAGATTGCCGCAGCTTGGGGCGCCGGCGCGTTGTCGCTGGCCGAGGCCGGCCGAGTGGTGATCGCGCGCAGCCGGTACCAGCAGCGAACGCAAGGTCAGGGTCGCATGGCCGCGCTGGCGCTGGCACCGGATGCGGCGCGCGAGTTTCTGCTCGACCTCGACAGTCAGGCGGAGATCGCTGCGCTCAACGCTTCTCATTCGGTGACAGTTTCCGGACCCGAAACCGAAATCGAACGTCTGCAGGAGGAGTCGGAACGGCGCGGACTATGGTTTCGCTCCCTCGATCTAGATTTCGCCTTCCATTCGCGAGCAATGGATCCGATACGCCCGGATCTGCTCGCGAGCCTGATCGGCCTGTGTTCGCGGCGTCCTGAGAAAATGCTGGTATCGACGGTCACCGGGCAAGTCGTCGAGGACGATCTGCTCGATGCCGATCATTGGTGGCGCAACATTCGAAGCCCGGTACGCTTTGCTGATGCCGCTGAGCAGTTGATAAGCGAGGGGTTTCGGATTCTTGTCGAGATCGGCCCCATGCCGATCCTCCAGTCCTATCTCAACGACGCGTTGCGCATGGCGCAGACTGAGGGGCGCGTGCTTACGAGCCTTTCCCGCCAGCCGGTCGGCGAGGACCCATTTCCTGCGATCGCCGCGCGTTGCTACGTCTCAGGCTACGACTTTACGCAATCGTCAATTTTCGACGGGCCGTCCAACCCGCGCAAGCTGCCACTCTACCCATGGGATCGGCAGAGATTCTGGTTTGGAACGACGGCCGAGGCTGGGGATCCAGTCAATCCGCCTTTCGATCACCCGCTTCTCGGTTTTCGTCAGCGCGGCCCAGTACCTTTTTGGCTTAACCATCTCGATGAGCAGGTTCTGCCGTGGATAGCCGACCATTCGATAGAGGGTGTGCCGGTGCTCCCAGCGGCGGCGGTCGTCGAGATGGCTCTTGCGGCCGCGCGATGTCAATGGCCGGAGGCCCCGGTGCTCGAGGCGCGCGATCTCGAAGTCCGCCGACCGCTGCCCTTCGACAAGGGCCGCATGCGCGAATTGCGGACGATGATCGGCTCTGAGGAAGGCGACTGGGAGCTGGCGAGCCGTCCGCGGCTATCGCGCGAGCCTTTGACTGTCCATGCAGTCGGCCGCCTCGGCTCCGAGAGCGATACTCGCCACATGATCCATTGGGCAGATCCCGCGCCCAACTCGCATCAGATCGATCGCGAAACGCTCTACCGCCTGGCAAGTCTTGCAGGTCTCGACTACGGTTACCGATTCCGGACGGTGAGCCGGATCGAGGTGGGCGGCCCGCATGCAGCGGTCGCGCATTTCGATCCATCCTGCATCGAAGGGGAACTGTCCCCATACCTCCTTCATCCTGCCATCATCGATGGCTCGCTGCAGGCGCTGCTCGGGCTGGTTGCCGATCGCCAACCGGAAATTCAGCGCTCAACCTTTCTCCCCTGGCGGTTTGGACGCATACGCCTGCTGGCGCCATTCGGCCGTCTCCCCCGAACTGCCCGACTTCGCCTCACTCGTCTCGGCATTCGGGCGGTCTCCGCCGATATTGAGCTGCGTGACGAAACCGGAGAAGTCGTTGCGGAACTCTCGGATTGCTGGTTCCGCCGGGTCGAGCTGACTCGTCGCGCCTCGGCCGACGAGCGCGCCCTGCACGTGGATCTGATTCCTGCTCCGCTGGTCGAGTCCGCCGCTCCGGCGACACTGCGTCGTTGCGGTGTTGCATTGTCGCGCTTGGCCGTCGCTCGCGAGCCTGACGCTGCACGGCACGAACAGGCGCTTTTGCTAGACGCCCTAATCGGCTCGGTTGCCCGCCGGTCAATGCTGCGTGTCGTCGAACCTGGGCACCTTTTCACGGTCGCAGAGCTGGTCGATAGCGGGCTCATCGCGCCGGAATCCAGCGGGCTCGCCGAATATCTGCTCCGGTTACTTGAACGCTTCGGCGTCGCGAGCGAGGCGGTAACTGAGTGGCGGATCGAGGACGCCGGTGACCTGCCCGAGATAGAGGAGGTTTGGCGCCTGTTGCTCGCAGACGCGCCCGACCTTGTAGCCGAACTCGCCCTTATAGCCTCCGCCGTCGAGAATCTACCGAAGACTCTCGTGCACGGTCCGACACAACCCGATGGTTCGCTCTCGCCTTTGGTAGAGCATCTGCTGTCGTCTTCACCGGCGAGCGCTGTCGGCATTGGGATCGTCTGCGGAGCGCTGCATCAGATTGCGGCGGAGTGGCCGAAGGAGCGGCCGCTGCGGGTCCTCGAAATCGGGTCGACTGGCGGCAGCGCTACGCGGCGCATGCTCGACCATTTGGCACAATCCCAGGTAGCGCTGAGCTACCTTGCCGCGAACGGTGATCCCGAGCAGGCCGCACGGCTTTCTTTCCTTGCGGAATCAGTCAATGGGTTCTCCGCACGCCAATGGTCACCTCAGGATGGAAATGAAAGCCTGAGCGGTGATCTGTTCGATATCATCTTGGCCATCAACAGCTGCACACGCTTACGACTCGATGCGACCGACCTCTCGGAACTCCGGGAGCTTCTCGTCCCCGGAGGCAGCTTTATCGCGATGGAGCCGGAGCCCAACACCGTCTGGGAGGTCGTATTCGGTCAAAGTCCGGAATGGCGGCGGCGAACGCCGCGCGAGGCTGGCGCATCGATAATCCGCTCCGCCGAACAATGGCAGGCTGAACTTACTGCCGCCGGCTTCCGATCCAACGATTCGATTTCGAGTGGCGGAACGCCGTGGCCTTGGGCCTTGTTCTGGGGCACTGCCCCACCCCGAGACGAGAAAGGTTACTCGGCTCGTATGGAACCGAGAGCGATCTTGCTTGTCGCCGGCAAGACGGAGTTCACAGCCGCAGTACGCGAAAGCCTTTGCGAGGCCGGCCATCATGTCGCCCTTGCTGATCTCTCGGATGCGCTCGCCGAACCCGCGCCGGATAGTGGCGGCGGCGACAGGGGGAAGGAAGAGGCGATTGTTTTCCTGGCCGAAGGGTCCTTAATCGATCCTATCGAGTCCACCTCGCAACAACTGGCTGCGCTGGCGCAGGTCGCGGCCAAAGCTGCGGCGCAGGAATCGGTGCTCTGGGTGGTCACCTGCGACGCTCAGCAGGCAGCGCCTACTGTTGAACCTGTTGGGGTTGTAGGCGGCGCGCTCTGGGGCTTTGCGCGTGTGCTCGTCAACGAGACGCCGCGGCTCTTAATGCGCTTGATCGACTTCGCGGGCTGTGTCGCGCCAGACTGCCGCGCCCGGCAACTCGTCGCCGAATTGGCCACCAACGCTGCTGAGAACGAGATCGTCTGGACACCTCAGGGCCGCCATGTTCTGCGCTTACGGCGTGGCCTTCCGCCGCGCTGGGCTGATAAATCGGCCTTCCTGACACTGGGAAGCCGCCGCCCCGGCGGGCTTGATGCTTTGGGCTGGGAGGCCGGCGCTCCACAATCGGCCGGGTCAGACCAAGTCGAGCTCGAGGTACATGCCGCGGGCCTTAATTTCCGCGACATGATGTGGGCGATGGGGCTGCTCCCCGAAGAGGCTCTGATAGACGGGTTTGCGGGGCCGACGTTTGGGTTGGAATGCGCAGGGGTGATCCGCTCAGTCGGGTCGGGGGTTACGGAGTTGGCCGTCGGCGATCGGGTCATGGGCTTCGCACCTGCATCGCTGAGCACGCGCGTCGTGACGGTGGCGGCAGCGTTGACGAAGATTCCGTCGGAAATGAGCTTTGCCGCAGCCGCGACCATCCCTGTGACCTTCGTCACCGCAGTATACGCGTTGGGGCACTTGGCAAAGCTCGCGCCGGGAGAGCGGGTTCTTATCCATGCCGCAGCCGGCGGGGTCGGACTAGCGGCGATACAGTACGCGAAATATCGTGGCGCTGTCGTCATCGCCACCGCCGGCTCCGAGGTAAAGCGATCGTTCTTACGTTTGGTCGGCGCCGATTATGTCCTCAACTCGCGCGATCTTGCTTTCGCCAATACCGTGCGCGAGATTACGGACGGGCACGGCGTCGAGGTCGTGCTCAACTCGCTGAGCGGCGAAGCGATGGAGCGAAGTCTGGAAGTCCTCGCCCCATTCGGACGCTTCCTCGAGCTCGGGAAACGGGATGTTTACCTCAATCGCCGCATTCACCTGCGGTCGCTGCGTCAAAATATCTCCTATTTCGCGATCGACATCGATCAGCTGCCAATTCGCAGACCCGACCTGGCTCGTGATCTGCTGACCGAGGTCTCCTCGGCGCTGTCCGAGGGTGCGATCCGGCCACTCGCTCACAGGATTTTTTCTTTCGGTGAGCTCGACGACGCGTTCCGACTGATGCAGTCGGCGAATCACATTGGCAAGATCGTACTGGTACCCGATGCAAACGCCGGCGTGCGGCTTCGCGAGCCGCCGGCGGTGGTGGCGCGCCGAGACGGGACCTACCTCGTCACTGGCGGGGTCGAGGGGTTCGGCTTCGAGGCGGCGCATTGGCTCGTCGCATGCGGCGCCGGCTCGATTGCGCTCGTCAGTCGCCGCGGATCCGAGACGCCGGGGTGCGAAGCAAGGGTCAGGGAGCTTGAAGCTGCCGGAGCCGACGTGCGCGTCTATCGCAGCGATATTGCAGACCACGCTTCTTTGGCCGGCGTGCTCGATGCGATCCGGGCGGGACAGCCGCCGCTGCGCGGGATCGTGCACGCCGCCTCGACGGTCGACGACAGCCTTGCCTCCGAACTCGCGCCATCGCGCGCACGGGCGGTCCTCTCCTCCAAGCTCGGCGGCGCGCTGGCTCTCGACGCGCTGACCCGGGATGATCCGATCGAGTTATTTTTGATCTTTTCTTCCGCTACGACCTTGGTCGGAGCGCCTGGGCAAGGGGCCTATGTCGCTGCAAATATGGCCGTCGAGGCGCTGGCGCGCCAGCGCCGCGCTGAAGGGCGGCCGGCGCTTGCCGTCGCCTGGGGACCGATCGCCGATGCCGGCTATCTCGCTGCGAGGCCGGAGGCCCGCGATTCTCTCGCCCGGCGGCTCGGCGCCCAGCCGATCGCCGCGACCGAGGCGCTCGCGGGTCTCCCGGCGATGATCGCGAGCGGTCTGCCGGTGGTCGCCTCCGCCGAGACCAACTGGGGCGAAGCCAGACGTTTTCTCCCGCTGCTGACGACCCCATTATTTTCGGAGATCCGCACCAGCGCTTCGGCCCCTTCCGACGAATCGCTCGGTGAGCGGCTCGCATTGCTCGACTCGGAGGCAGCGCTCGCGCTGCTCACGACAATCGTCGCCGAGGAAGCAGCGACGATCTTGCGGCTTCCGGCCGGCGGCATTGATCCGCTCCGCCCCCTCTCCGAAATGGGGATGGACTCGTTGATGGCGGTCGAGCTCCGCCTCGCTCTCGAAAACCGTCTTCGGATCGACCTGCCGCTTGTATCTCTCGCTGAAGGGACGAGCGTCACGTCAATTGCCGCTCGGCTCGCCGCTGCCGTCTCAACGGGATCCACGGACGGCGAGCTGATTGCACTTGTCGTCCGTCATGAAGGGGTTGACGATACCCGCGTCCCGGCAGTGGCTGAAGAGGCGGCTTCGGCGATGGTCACGGCGAGATCAGTCGCCGCGGAGTAACCGATGGAAGCGGGGCGCAACCTGTTCGGCCTTTCAGCGCAGGCAAAGGCTCGCCTCATTGAAAGACTGTCCTCGGTATCCCCGGTTCGCTCTGCGGGTTTGTCCCACCGGTCGGATCCGGACGAGGGCAACGGAGACAGGCGGCTGAACGTCGCAGAGCTCGAAGGCTTTCGCGAAATCCACATGATCCGCGAAGCCGCGAAATTCCTCGGTATCGCCGATCCGTTCTTTCGGGTGCACGAAGGGATTGCGGGTGCCGAAACGGTGATCGGCAACAGCACCTATATCAATTTCGCCTCCTACAACTACATCGGCCTCAACGGGCATCCGGAGATCGCGAGCGCCGCGAAAGCGGCGATCGACCGGTACGGGACCTCCGTCTCAGCGAGTCGTCCGGTCTCCGGCGAGCGCACGATCCATCGCGAGCTCGAGCGTGCCCTCGCCGACATTCACGGTAGCGAGGACAGTGTCGTCCTGGTCGGCGGCCATTCGACCAATGTCACGGTCATCGGGCATCTTCTCGGGCGCAACGACGTCATCGTCCACGACAGCCTGATCCACAACAGCATTGTCCAGGGCGCCATGCTGTCCGGGGCACGCCGCGTGCCATTCCCTCACCTCGACCACGAAGCCGCCGATCGGCTACTGCGCGAAACCCGTCCCCGCAATGGTCGTGCGCTGCTCGTGATCGAGGGACACTACAGCATGGATGGTGATGTCCCCGATCTGCCCGGGTTCATTGCCGCCGCCCGGCGCCATCGCGCCTGGCTGATGGTCGATGAAGCGCATGCGCTGGGTGTGCTCGGACCCGGGGGCTTCGGCAGCGCCGATCGGTTCGGCGTCGATCCCGCCGAGGTTGACATCTGGATGGGGACGCTGAGCAAGAGCCTCGTGTCCTGCGGCGGTTACATTGCCGGCAACAAGGAGCTGATCGATTATCTGAAGCTGATGGCGCCGGGCTTTGTGTTTTCGGTCGGAATGGCGCCGCCCGCGGCCGCCGCGGCGCTGGCTGCGCTCGAGCTGTTACAGCGCGAGCCGGAGCGGGTGCACCGGCTCAACAAGCGAGCCGCACTGTTCCTGCAACTCGCCCGAGAGGGTGGTCTCGATGTCGGCGGATCGATCGGCGCCTCGATCGTGCCGGTCATCACCGGCAGCTCGATCCGCGCCGGGCGTCTCGCCCAGGCGCTGTTCGAGCGCGGTATCAACGTCCAACCGATCCTCTACCCAGCGGTTCCGGAGCGGGCAGCGCGGCTGCGATTCTTCCTGACGGCAGCCCATACGGAGGAGCAGATCAGGCAGACGGCCGTCACATTATTGGAAGAATATCACCGGGTCGAAGCCGACCCGGCGGATCTCGCTGCGGTCGCGCGGCACCTCGCAAAATCGAAGCTATCGTTACGGTAGAGGTTCGACGCGCATCGAACCGGCGAATCTTGGTGCCGAAGCTGGGAGGACATCATGAAGCTGGTACTGTTTCAGACTTCCGAACGCGCCGAGCCGGTTCCCGGACTGCTGACCGATCGTGGCGTTGTCGATATTTCCAGAGCAGTCGAGCGCAGCCACACACCGCAATTAACGATTGAACGGCTGATCGACGCATTCGACCGACTGCGCCCGGCGCTGGAGCGGCAAGCCGCCGAGGACGAGGCGTTGCCGCTTGGATCGGTGCGGCTGCGCGCGCCTCTGCCGCGGCCCGGCAAGATCCTGTGCTGCATCGCCAATTACTGGGAGCACGCGCAACGGCAGCCGCGACCCCTCAACATGTTCTTGAAGAATCCCGAAGCCGTCGTCGGGCCCGGCGACACGATCGTGCTGCCCGAATTTACCGAACCGTGGATTTTCATGCATGAAGCCGAGCTGGCGCTTGTTATCAAGGGCCCAGCCAAGAAAGTCAGCCAGGCGAATTGGCGGAGCGCGGTGTTTGGCTATACCTGCCTCATCGACGTGTCGGCACGCGGCGAGGGCAGGCGGACATGGAAGGCGGGCAGCTGGCTCGGTAAATCGTTCGACACTTTTGCGCCGGTCGGCCCCTGCATCGCGACAGCCGACGAGATTCCCGAGCCCAACGATCTGGTCGTGCGCTTTTGGAACGACGGCCAGCTGCGCCACAACTACAACACCGACGATATGGAGCACCGGGTGCCGGAGCTCGTCGAGTTCGCGTCGACGATCATGACCTTAAATACCGGCGACCTGATCGCATGTGGCACCAATCATGAGGGGCTCGGCGCCTTACAGGACGGCGAGACCGTCGAAATCGACATCGAGGGCATCGGCGGGATGTCGCTTAAAGTCGCCGACCCCTTGAGGCGAACTTGGGAGCGCGGAATATACATGGGCGCTGACTCGACCAATCCCGAAGCGGTCAGGCGCCACCGTCCGCAAACAGCGGGGTGAGCGCCCAGCCTTCGACCCCTTTCCCTACCGTCTGAGGTAGACCGTTTCGCCCTCGACCCGGACTTCATAGGTCGCGACGGGTGTCGAGACCGGCCCGTTCACCAATTCGCCGGTGCGCACGTCGAATTGTGCGAAATGCAACGGACACTCGATCAGATATCCCTCGAGCTTGCCGCGCGACAGCGGCGCATTGCGATGCCCGCAGACATCGCTGATTGCGTAATAAGTGCCCGCCACATTGGCCAATACCCGGCGTTCGCCATTGACGGCGACCCATTTCATTTGGCCTGGCAGCAAATCAGCCGCCCTGGCCACTGCAACAAATTCATCGGCCATGGTGTGCAGCCGCCCCCTCCCCGACTGCTGCAGAAAGGGGGCTGCGGTGAGATACTTTGGCGCTAGTTCGGCCGGAACCCGAACAATTTCGCCGCGTTGTCCGAAGTAATCTTTCGGCGGTCCTCCTCTGGGACGCCGGCAAAGATCCGTCCCAAGAAGTCCTGAGACTTTGGCCAGGTCGATTCGGCGTGCGGGAAGTCGCTGCCCCACAGCATGTTGTCAACCCCGATATGCTGACGCAATTCGACGCCGAGATCATCTTCCATGAACTCGACAAACATGTTGCGCCGCCAGTAATCACTCGGCAGCATGCCGCTCTGTGACTTCCAGCCTTTCGTAAAGACCGGCCGTTCGCGATAGGTGAAGTCCATCTGCTTCAGCCAGTGGGGGATCCATGCGGTCTCGTGCTCGACCGAGCCCACCTTAAGGCGCGGAAAACGATCGAAGACACCGGCGAATACCATTGCCGACAGCGAATAGCGTACCCAATGGTCCGTGGTCGATCGACCCGCGCCGGTCAACTCACCGACATTTATCGTGAATTCGCAGCCCGGCACACCGGCGCGGTTGGTGGCGATGTGCAGCAACAGCGGCATCTCATTGTCCTGCGCCGTCGCCCACAGCCGGTCGTAGGCGGGATCGCGATAGGGCTTGTCGGGCAATGGCGAAACCGGGATGAAGGCGCCGACAAGGCCGAGCTTCTTCGCCCGCTCAAGCTCTCGGCAGCCCTCCTCGACATCATCGACATTGAGCATCGCAATGCCTTTGAGGCGCTCGGGATAGGGCTTGCAGAAGTCGGTGATCCAGTCGTTGTAGACGCGGCAGATCTCGGTCAAGAGCCCGCTATCCGGCAGCCGGTACCAGAAGAGACCCTGGCTCGGCTGCAGGCACGAGCCCCACACCCCGTCCTCCTCGTTTTCTACGATCATCGAACGCGCGTCGTAGCCGCCCTTGCGGACATCCTCCCAAACACCGAGAAAATCGATCTGCGAGGGGTCTTCAAAACGCTGACCCGCCTGCATGACCGCTCCGAGAGTACCGACCTGCATGCCGTTGATCATCCAGGCATCGTATTCGCGACCTGATTCGGTCTTGCGCCGCTCCATCTTGGGGGCGCGGTCGCGGAACTTGGGATCGATCCGGCTCGAATACATATCAGGCGGTTCGACAATGTGGGAATCCGCCGAAATCAGCTTGTACTCCGCCATCAGCCACCTCCTCCGTTCTCGCCGGCTGAGCTCGGCGCGCGCCGGCGAAAATGAACCCGCTCCGTCGGTCTGCGAACCGTAGGACCGCGTGGATAACTAGTCAAGCAAGCCGGGCACGAAACCCGACCCCCGAGCGAAAAGTCGAGGCGCTCCTGTTATTACAGGAAAGAAACAGGCGGCCGTCCTCTGGTTTGGTCACAGAAATTGCTTCTTGGACAAAAAGAGCTCCCGCACGCAAGACCAATTCCGCTGGCGCACTGATTACCATCCTGCTCCTAGAAAATTCCGTATCCGGTGCATTTCTATAGGGATCTGGATATCACGTGATCGTGGCAATTTTGCGAACCTCCGCATGGTAACCTGCAACCACAGTCTGACGCGCTCGATATCCCGGCGCACCTCGGTCGGATGCCGCGACAGGACCACACGTAGTCTACCCGGACGGAATCCCCTCGACGGGTCGAGCGGAGGCTCGAAGCCGCGTCCATTCTCCCGGCTTTTTCGGTTGCCCGCGTTGAGCAAGCGCTTTTTTGCGTTAAGATGTTATCAGTTCCCTTCTTGGCCAGGCCAGGCGATGAGTGAACGCAGGATGGAGCGGCGGCTGGCGGCCATCTTGGCGGCCGACGTCGCGGGGTACTCGCGGCTCGTGGGTGAGGACGAGGAAGGCACGCTCGAAAGGCTCCGCGTGCTGCGCCGAACCCTCGCCGATCCGAAGATAAAGGAGCACCGCGGACGCGTCATCCGAACCACCGGCGACGGCCTGTTGGTCGAGTTCGCGAGCGTCGTCGATGCAGTGCGCTGCGCGGTCGACGTCCAACGCGAGATGGCTCTGCGCAACGCCGATGTGCCGCCAAATCGGCGGATCGAGTTTCGCATCGGCATCAATCTCGGCGATATCATCAAGGACGGCCGCGATATCTTTGGTGATGGCGTCAATGTCGCTGCCCGCCTCGAGGCGTTGGCGAACGCGGGCGGAATCTGCGTCAGCCGTGTCGTGCGCGATCAGGTGCGTGACAAGCTTGGTTTTGCCTTCGACGACCGGGGCGAGCAACAGGTCAAGAATATCGCGCGGCCGGTCCGCGTATTCGATGTGAATCTGACCGAAGAGACAATGACTCTGACCTCGGATCCGGCAACTAGAGCGCCGCCGCCATTGCCCGACAAGCAGTCGATTGCGGTGCTGCCGTTCCAGAACCTGAGCGGCGATCCGGAGCAGGAATATTTTGCCGACGGTATGGTCGAGGAGATCATCACTGCGTTCAGTCGTATCCGCTGGCTCTTTGTCATCGCCCGCAATTCCAGCTTCACTTACAAAGGAAGATCTGTCGATGTGAAGCAGGTGGGGCGGCAGCTCGGGGTCCGCTACGTCCTCGAGGGCTCGGTGCGCAAGGGCGGGAACCGCGTGCGCATCACCGCTCAGCTGATAGAGGCCGAGACTGGTGCCCATCTGTGGGCCGATCGTTTTGACGGCTCGCTGGAAGATGTTTTCGACCTTCAGGACAAGGTGGCGATCAGCGTCGCCGGGGTCATCGAGCCCGCATTGCAAGCCGCTGAAGTCCACCGCTCGTCCGCTCGTCCGACGAGCGACGTTACTGCCTACGATCTGTATTTGCGCGCGCTGGCGATTTATTATCCAATAACAAAAGAGCGGCTCCTCGACGCCCTCAAGTTGCTAGAACAGGCGATAGCAATTGATCCGCACTGCGGTCCTGCTCTGTCCTTGGCGGCGATGTGCCACATGCGGCTCGTCAGAGAGGGTTGGGCCGACGCGCCGGAGGATGCCACTCGCGAAAGCGTAGATCTGGCTCGGCATGCGCTCCAGGTGGGAGGGGACGACCCGAGCATTCTCGCCTACGCCGCCTTCGCACTCGCCAATTTCGGCGAGGGGATCGATGCGATGATGGCGCTGATCGAACGCGCCCTCACGCTGACGCCGAGTTTCTCGCGTGGCTGGTTTTTGGGTGGCGTGCTGAGGCTTTGGGCGGGGCAACACGATCTCGCGATCGAGCACGCCGAGACCGCGCTGCGGCTGAGCCCGCGCGAGCGAACTGGTACGCCGTTGAGCTTGATCGGCGAGGCCCATTTCTACAAACGCGAATTCGAGGAAGCGGCGGCAAAGCTGCTGCTGTCGATCCAAGAAAACCCTGGTTACCCGCACTCATACCGCGTTCTCGCGGCGTGCTACGCCCACATGGGCCGGCTCGACGAAGCGCGCGACCATCGCAAGGCTGCGCGGCATTACTCCTCACCTAGTGCCAAGCGCCGCTCAGCTGCGCCGCCCCCCTGACCGCGAGCTGTTTCTATCCGGCCTGCGCCTGGCGACGGGTGAAGCGGAATGACCCCTCAATGGCTGCAATGCGGTTGTGCGTGCTTCGAGACGCGCCCTGCGCGCGCTCCTCAGCATGAGGAACCCTCTCGATGGCATTGACAAAGGTCCTCATCCTGAGGAGGCCGCCCATGGGTCCGCGCAGCGCGCGGCCCGAGGACAGGCTCCGCGGCCGTCTCGAAGGACGCATCGGCGCAGATCCAACTGATCGCCGCTGGCGCTCGCCGGCTAACGGATAGACATGGCCAGCGATAGTTCCGACCTGCTCGCGAACATTGCCGTCGAGCGGCCCCGGCTGATGGCAACCAAAGCAGTAATCGGGCGGACCCAGACATTACTTCGGCACAACCGCACTGCGCAGAAGTGGCAGCGGCAAATAGCAAAACAGGCCGATGTTATCCTGGACCAGCCGACGCTGACACAAGACTGGGTACACGATCCCCGGGAGACTGCTGCTGCACCGCTGCCGCTTGTGCGACCGCCCAAATCAACGCGTGGCCCGGCTGCTCGGCTGGACATCGCACGTCTTTTTTGTCTTAGAATACAAACACTTGGGATCACGTGGTTCCTTACCGGGCACCCACGATATCGCGATCGTGCGAAAGCCGAGCTCCTGGCAGTGTGTGCTTTTCCGGACTGGGCCGATGACAAATTCCTGACCACTGCCGAGACCGCATTCGGCGCGGCAATCGGCTACGACTGGGTCTACGATGTCTTGACCGATGCCGAGCGCAAGCAGATCGCGCAGGCTATCGTCAACAAGGCCATTGAACCGGGGCTCGATCAGTTCGCCAAACCATCCCACCCGTTTTGGACCAAAACGGCAATGAACTGGAATTTGGTCTGCAACGGTGGGCTGATGATAGCGGCACTGTCGGTGCTGGAGTCTGATAAGAAGGCCACGCAGCTGTTTTCGCTGTGTCGCGAGTCCGTATCCACCGGCTTCAGCGAATTTAGCCCCGATGGCGGGTGGGTGGAGGGCCCGGGCTATTGGCACTACGCCACCCAATATGCAATCTACCTCCTCGACAGCTTGTCGACAGCGCTCGGCACGGATTTAGGGTTTGACGCTACGCCGGGACTTTCAAAAACGGGCTTCTTCCGGCTGCACGCCGCGGGTCCATCGGGCAAGCTCTTCAACTTCGCCGACGGTGAGGAACGCCACAGCGGCGGCTATTGGCTGTTTTGGTTGGCGAAACGATACCGTCAGCCGGTGGACGCCGGGATCGAGCGGCATGTAGAGAAAGTCCATCCAATGGACTTGCTGTGGTTCGAGGAAAACGGCCGCAAACCCTCCCGTCTGCAAACCGCCAAGCGGTTTCGCGCCGCCGGTGCCGTGATGCTCCGCGGCGACTGGCGTGATCATGATACCACTTATCTT
>Ga0306920_100001555_pt1 | contig 28601 bp, 21 predicted proteins | sample flu12Cox44000170_FD_204666 | JGI IMG/M metagenome (GOLD analysis project Ga0306920, IMG submission 204666) | Lab enrichment of tropical soil microbial communities from Luquillo Experimental Forest, Puerto Rico - flux4day.12C.oxic.44.000.170 (v2)... | ecosystem: Environmental > Terrestrial >... | reverse complement strand
CCTGATGACCAATCTGCGCATCGAGGACGTGCCGGCGTTGGCCTCGGGCAATGGCAGCTCGACCATTCAGGCAGGAAATGCGGTGGTGAAGAAAATTGTTCCGACTTTCGCAGAGGGCGCGAGCGGAGAGCCGGTCGGCGTGGTTGGCTCGAGCGGATATTTGGAGATTTGCATAAACCGGGCGAGCGCGGCGCGGGCGCTGGGCATCGGCCGCGGAACCGAAGTGACCGTGGAGATCAACTGAAAACGGCTCGCAGCAAAGCGCATTTCGGTTTCCCGATCTGGCCAGAAGCGAAGAACGAGAGGCCCCGACCTATCGCGTTAGAGAAGTGACCACCAGGTAGGAGCGCATGCGCGGGTCGAGCCAGTCGCGAAGAGCATCGCCGAGAAGATTGAATGTCAGAACGGCCAGCATTACGGCGACCGCGGGGAAAAGCACCAGATAGGGCGCATCAAAGAGATGGCTGCGCGCGTCGTTGAGCATCGCACCCCAGCTGGGCATGGGTGCGAGAACACCCACGCCAAGGAAACTGAGCGTCGATTCGGCGAGGATCGCGCCAGCCATGCCGAGGGTCGCCTGAACGAGCACGGGCTGCAGAATATTAGGCAGAAGATGACAGAGGAGAATGCGGCCGGGCGAAGCGCCGAGCGAACGGGCCGCCAGCACGTACTCCATTTCCTTGGCCTGCAGGATTTGGGCCCGCGCGAGACGCGCGTAGCCGGCCCATCCGGTGACGATGAGCGAGAAAATGACTTTGCCGATGCCGGGGCCCAAAAACGAGGCAAAGGCGATAGCCAGCAAAATACCCGGAAAGGAAAGAAACGCATTGATGAAAACGATGTTCACGAAGCGATCGAACCAACCTCCGCAGTAGCCTGCCAGCGACCCAACCGCTAGCCCGATCCCGCCAGCGGCGAAGACGACGCTCACACCGACGAAAATCGAAACGCGCGCGCCGAATAATACGCGAGAAAGAACATCGCGGCCGAGCTCGTCGGTGCCCATCCAATGCGCGGCGTTGGGGGCTTCGAGACGAGTCGCCAGGTTCAAGGCCGTGGGGTCGGAAGGTGCAATCCAGGGGGCCGCAGGCGCGAGCACAAGGAGTAACAGGGCGAGCGCGAGCGCCCAGCGCCCCATAACGCTCTGCTCGAGAAATTCACGGAGCGTGTTCATTCCAAACGAACCCTCGGATCCACCAGAACATAAACGAAGTCGGTGAGCAGGTTGATGAGGACGTAGGAAACGGCGATCAGCAAAATGCAGCCTTGCAGGAGGGGATAGTCGCGCGCAGCAATCGCTTGTACCGCGAGCCGACCGATGCCGGGCCAGGAGAAAATGGTCTCCGTGACGATGGTCCCGGCGAGAAGTGTGCCGAATTGAAGGCCGAGGATGGTCAGAATTGGAATCAGAGCGTTGCGCAAGGCGTGGCGAAACAAGACGGCCGCGGGCGACAGGCCTTTGGCGCGGGCCGTGCGGACGTAATCGCTGGAAAGCTCTTCGATGACCGACGTGCGCACCATGCGGGTCAAAATAGCGGCGAGGGCGGCGCCCAAAGTAATCGCTGGAAGGACTAGGTGCGCGGGACCGCCGCGGCCGGAAACAGGCAGCCAGCCGAGAATCACCGAAAAAATCAGGATCAGCACCGGCCCCAGCGCGAAGTTCGGCACAGAGAGACCAAGGGATGTGAACACCCCGACGGCATGATCGGTGGCCGTGGCGCGTCGCTCAGCTGCCAGCAGCCCAGCGGGAATGCCGATCACCGCGCAGATGAGAAGCGCGACGATGGCTAATTCGAGGGTCGCGGGATAGTGCTCCAGCACGACTCGCGTGACGGGTTCGCGAAAGCGGAATGACTCTCCCAAATCGCCGTGGGCAATTCCGGCCAGGTAATGAACGTACTGCTGGCCAACGGGCACGTCCAGGCCGAGCGCATGGCGAAGCTGCTGTAGATCTTCGGCGCGCGCGCCCTCGCCCAGCATTTGTTCTATGGGATCGCCCGGAACTATGTGGGCGAGCAAGAACACCATGGTCACGATAAGCCATAGCGCGGGCAAGGCCAATAGAAGACGCAGCGAAATGTAGCGGATCATTTCTTGCTGCGCTCCTCGCGAGCAGCGGCAGGAGCCAGGTGATCAGCAGACGCGGCGGCCGAGGCGGTCTTGGCGTCACCGGGCACAGGCGACTGATCGGCGTTAGCGGTGGGGCCGAGCGGCTTGATTTTGACGCGCGAAACTCGGCGGCGGTCCATCTCCATTACCGTGAAGCGGTACCCATCGTTCTCGAAACTTTCGCCGCCGCGAGGGATGAAACCCAGCCGACTCAGAACGTAACCGCCGACGGTCTCGAATGAAACATCGTCCGGCAATTTAATGTGATAATGCGCGTCCAGATCGCGGGCTTTGTAGGCACCATCAAAGATCGTGCCTCCGTCCGGAAGACTGAGCGGACGCTCGACGACGTCGAATTCGTCGTGAATTTCGCCCACCATTTGCTCGAGGATGTCTTCGAGGGTCACTAGGCCGAGAATGCTGCCAAACTCGTCGACGACCAGAGCCAGGCTTATCCGGCCCGCGCGAAATTCCATTAGAAGCTCACTCGCGGGCTTGCTCTCCGGGACGATGAGCGCTTCGCGGAGATGTCTTCTCAAGTCGAAGGGCGAAAGCAGAAGCTGCTCGTCGCTATGGCGGGCACGTTCGAGAAGAACCCAGATGAGGTCTTTGATGTGCACGAAGCCGAGGATGTGGTCAAGCGAACCATCGTAAACCGGCAGGCGGGAGCGCTGAGTCGTGGCGAACATGTTCATCGTATCTTCGAGGCTTGCGTCGGCCGGGAGCGCATGCATATCGGGGCGCGGCACCATGATCTCGCGCACCCGCACTTGGCCCAGCTCCATCGCATTTTGTACCAGGCGCACTTCGGGGGCGGGAATCAAGCCCCGGTCCTGGGCCTGCTGAACCATAACCTGCAGTTCCTCAAGAGAACGCACAAGCGTATGGCTGTGCGGCGCGACCAATCCCATGGCGTGGACGATCTTTTCGGCCATGCCGTCAAGCAGGTCGATCGCCCAACGAAAGGTGTTGAGAAACCAATGAAATGGGCGGGCGATGAGAAGCGCGACGCGCTCGGCTCGGGCAAGGCTCATGCTCTTGGGTACCAGTTCGCCAAAAATGACCTGAAGAACGGTCAAAAGGCCAAACACCAGTATTAGGGCGATGGCATGGGCCAATATGGGCGCCCACGGTCGAGTCATCTTGTCGACAAAGGGCCGCAGAAGGGCGGCCAGGGTTATCTCGCCCAAATACCCAAGCGAAAGGCTGGCGATCGTGATGCCGACCTGAACGCCGGACACCACCCGGCTCATATCGCTCAAGAGGTGCTCGACAATCTTGGCGCGAAGGTCGCCTTTTTCCACGAGCTGACGGACGCGTGAAAGCCGCACGGCGACCAGCGAGAATTCAGCAGCGGAGAAGAAGCCGTTCATTCCGATCAGGAAGACCACACCGAGGATGTGCAGGGGAGTCATAAAGCAACTGGCGACGGGCGACGAACAACGGAGCTCTGGCAGGCAGGCCGCGCTGCACAGGTGCCCGCCGCAGGCCGAAGCGATTTAAAAGCAAGCATTGAAAGCAATTTTAGCAGGGCCCGAAGAGCAAAGGGAGAATCCCATGACCGGATGTTTCACCCCGACGCGATAAGACGAAATGCCGGAAAATCAGCGCTGCGAGGCTAGACCGGCGCTTACACGGGCATTGAAGTCGGTGGATTTGCCGCGGGGGATGCTGAGAGTTTTCCAGTGGTCGGCCGAGTAATGTTTTGCAACATAGACGATCTGTCCGATGTGGTAGCTATAGTGTCCGATCTGGCGGTTGATCGCCTGCATCACGGAATGGCGCTCGCCGCGGATGAGAACGGTGCTGCGCAGGTCGTCCTCGGTTAGCGGGGCGAGTGAATCGAAGACAATCTTCCAGCCAAAGTCCCACAAGGCAAGAATTTCGGAGCGCGTTTGTGGCGGCGATTCGAATTCCGAGTCACGCTTGCGGTCCGGCTTTTCGCCGTCGCTGGTGAGAAAATCGGTCCAGCGCGATCGCATGTTGCCTACCAGGTGTTTCACGATAACGGCGATCGAGTTCGATTCCTGGTCGGGCGTGGCGACCAGCGCCTGGTCCGATGCCTGGGCGATGGCCTGCTCGCCAAGCTTCTTGTAGTAGCGCAGGATGTCAATGGAATCTTTAACGTAGGAGGTGGTGAACTCAAGCGGCATAGCCCTATTTTGCATCGGGAAGCAGAGCGGCGCAAGACCCGCGGGAAACTTGCAATAAGAGCATTGTTGAGGTTCTGCGGGCGCGATAGAATGCGTCGAACGGCCGAGTGATCACCATGGGTTCGACCATCAACAAGGCAGCCGAACCACCGCGCAAGGGCGACTTCGAGAAGTCGCTTGGGCGGCTGGAGGAGGTCGTGAAACGCCTGGAAAGCCCTGATCTCTCCCTCGACGAGGCCATGAGCCTTTTCGAGGAGGGTGTGAAGCTTTCTCGCGAATGCCAGAAGCAGCTCGAGGAAGCGGAAGGTCGGGTCGAAATTCTGCTCAAGAAGGCAGACGGCAAGATTGTGGCGGAGCCGTTTGAGCCCGAAGATGAATCGTCCTCTTAGTCTGCGGAGTTCCGCTCCCCAGCTCTCCAGCCCCCCTCGCGAACTCTGCCGCTAGTATGACCCTCCCTGATTTTTTCGAAGCAGACCGCCAGGCGATCGAGGCGGCGCTCGACCGGATTCTTCCTCATGAAAACACGCGGCCGACCCTGATTCACCGCGCCATGCGATACAGCATTTCAGCGGGCGGAAAACGGGCCCGCCCGGTCTTATGCATGGAGGCGGCGCGGATGTTCACAGACCATCTGGAGGGCGCCATCCAGGCCGGGTGCGCGCTCGAATTCATACACACCTATTCGCTGATTCACGATGATTTGCCCCCTTTGGACAACGACGACTTGCGACGAGGCAAACCGACGAGCCATAAAGTCTTCGGCGAGGCGATGGCGATTCTTGCTGGCGACGCCCTGCTGACCCTGGCCTTCCACACACTCGCGGCTGCACCGATCGAACCCGCGCGGTGCGTGCGGGTGGTGGCAGAAATAGGAGCGGCGGCGGGGACGGTTGACGGAATGGTTGGCGGCCAAGTGGCAGACCTGGAGGCGGGCGGAAAGACAGTCGATGCCGAGACACTCGAATATATTCACCGCTCGAAAACCGCCGCGCTGATTCGCGCTTCGATTGTCGCCGGCGCGATTGCGGGGGGAGCCCGAGAGGACGACGTCGAGCGCCTGGGACGATTCGGCGGTTTTATCGGCTGGGCATTTCAGGTTGTGGACGACTTGCTCGATGTGGAGGAGTCCTCAGCCGCGCTGGGCAAAACAGCAGGCAAAGACCAGGCGCAGGCAAAAGCAACCTACCCGGCGCTTTACGGGATCGAAAAATCCCGCGCCATCGCCGCAGATCTCGAGGCCAAAGCGCTCGCCGAGCTTGCCTTTTATCGCCAGCGCGGCGCCCGGCTGAAGCAGGTCGCTGAATTTCTCGTTGCGCGGCGTTGGTGAACTGGCTGTCTATGAGCCGAGAAAGATCCCAGCCTTCCGACCATCCTGCCTCCCGAAGGACCGCCAAACCGGGCAAGAGGCGACTGGACCTGCTTGTGGTGGAACGAGGCCTGGCTAGCTCACGAGAGCGCGCGCAAGCGCTTTTGCTCAGAGGACAAGTGCGAGTAAATGGCACCACGGCGATGAAGGCAGGGGCACAAGTGCCGGCCGATGCGCACATTGACCTGATCGGCGCGCCTTTGCGTTACGCCAGCCGGGGTGGACTCAAGCTGGAGGGCGCGCTCGAAGACTTCGGCGTGTGTGCCGAGGGCAAAGTCTGCCTCGACGTGGGCAGCTCGAACGGCGGATTCACCGACTGTTTTTTGCAGCACCAGGCGCGCAAAGTATACGCCGTCGACGTGACGATCGACCAGCTCGATTGGAAGCTGCGGCAGGACACGCGAGTGGTGCCAGTCGAACGCAACGCCCGCTACCTGCAAGCTCAGGATATCGGGGAGCCGGTAGAGTTGGTGAGCGTAGACGTTTCGTTCATCTCGGTTCGCATGATTTTGCCGGCGCTGTTGCCGCTGGCCGCGCCAGGCGCGGATTTCTTGATTCTCGTTAAGCCGCAATTTGAGCTGGAGAAGCGTGAGGTGGGTAAAGGCGGGATCGTCCGCGAGACGGAGCTGCAGCAGAAAGCGATTGAGCGAGTGAAGGAGTCAGCCAGCGAGACCGGGCTGTTTATCTTGGATTTGCGCGAAAGCCGCATTACCGGTGCGGGAGGAAACCAGGAGTTTTTTCTGCACGCGAAACGGCGCGAATAGCATAAGATGCTCGCTCCATGCAGATGATTCGCGCCGCAGGCATTGTCTGCAAACCGAACCGCGACTTGGTATCCTCTGTCGCGCCGACCCTGCTGGAATGGCTCGAGGAACGGAACATCAGCGCCTTCGTCGACGAGGAGACGCGTGCTTGCGTCGATCTTTCCGCGCAGGTGCTCCCGCGAACGAATCTCAGTGACAGGATCGAACTATTGATCGTCTTGGGCGGTGATGGAACGCTGCTTTCCGCTGCCCGGGCGCTGGGAAATCATAAGATTCCCATTCTGGCGGTGAACCTTGGGGGGCTGGGGTTCTTGACCAGCGTAACGCTCGATGAAATGTATCCTGTGCTTGAACGAATAATCGCCGGCAAGCACACCACGAGCGAGCGCATGATGCTCGATGCGGAGATCATCCGCAAGGAGCAGGTATCGGAGCGGCAGCGGGCCTTGAATGATGCCGTGGCAACCAAGGCAGCCTTGGCGCGGATGTTAGAATTCGATGTCTACGTCGACCGGAATCACGTGGGACGCTATCGTGCCGACGGAATAATCGTGGCCACGCCAACCGGATCGACCGCATATTCGCTGGCCGCCGGCGGGCCAATCGTCGATCCGCAGCTGGACGCCTTCGTAATTACGCCGATTTGCCCGCACATGTTGACCAACCGGCCGCTGGTGATTCCCCACACCGCCACCATCGAATTGGACTTCGCACCAGCGACCGAGCCCGTCTACATCACGCTCGACGGGCAGGTGGGTTTTCAGCTGGAACCGAAGGACCGCTTGATTATCACGAAATCGGCGAGCCGAGTCACGCTGATCCGGCCGCCGCAGAAGACCTACTTCGAAGTGCTACGAAGCAAGCTTCGCTGGAGCGAGCGGTAGCAAGCTAGTTCACCTTGAGCACGATGAGAGTGCGATCGTCGGAAGGATGCTGACCGCCAGAAAAGGCATCAGCAAGTTCCAGAATTCTGTCCGCGATGCCGTCGGAAGAAAGGTGTTGATTTTCGGTGACGATTTGCGCGACCCGTTTAGAGCCGAAGAATTCACCACTGACGCCCTGCGCGTCGCCAATGCCGTCTGAATAAAACACGACGATGTCGTTCGGATCGAGAATGAAACTTCTCTCGTCGTAAGTCACTTCCTCGAAAATTCCCAAGGGAAAACCGGCAAGTGGAATTTTGTCGCACTGGCTGGCGTGCAGCAGCAGGGGCTGCTCTTGTCCCGCATTGGCTATGCGCAAGCGGCGCTGGCGGCGCTGCCAGGTTGCAAAGCAAAGAGTCATGAAGCGGCCCTCGATGAGCCGCTCACCCAAGAATCCGTTCATGGCGCGGAGCATGTTTGCCGGCCGCGGCTTCTGCGAGCCGAGACTGCGCAGCGTGCCAACCGCGACAGCACCATAAAGGGCCGCCGCGCTCCCCTTCCCGCTCACGTCGCCGAGCGCTATGCCGAGATCGCGGGGACCATAGCGAAGAAAGTCGTAGAGGTCGCCGCTGAGCTCGCGCGACGAAACGACTCGCGCCGCAATGTCCAATCCAAATTCCGGGCCGGGCAGGCGCGGCAAGAGCGCGCCTTGTATTCGCCGCGCGGCATGGAGATCACGCTCCATGCGGCTTTCGTCACGTGCGACTTGTTCGTAAAGGCGAGCATTTTCAATGGATACCGCCAAGTGAGCAGCAAGGATCGAAAGAACCTGGACATGATCGGCAGTGAAATAATTGAGCTGCGGGCTTTCCAGATCCATGACGCCGACCACGCGGTTTTTGTAAACCATCGGCACGGCCAGTTCCGAGCGTGTCTCCGGATTCAACATGCGGTAGCGCGGGTCGAGCGAGACATCGGGAACCGCAATCGGACGGCGAAGCTTCGCAGCCGCGCCGATGATACCTTCGTGAAGCGGGACAGTCGATTTTTCCTGCACCCGCTGGCCGAATTTCACTGTAACGCGGTGCCGAAACACGGCCGCGGTTTCGTCGTAGAGAAGAATGCTGAAAATCTGATAGTCGATGAGGCGTTTGGTGAGTTCCACGGCGCGACGCAAAATCTCCTCTACTTCGAGGCTGGCGCCGGCCTCGCGGCCGATCTCGTTGAGCAGCAAAAGAGTTTCGGCCTGCTTTTGCGCGCTCTCATACAGGCGCGCGTTTTCGACGGCGGTACTGACGCGGCTGGCCACCAGCGTCAGGATCTGCTGCTGGGCGGGCGTGAAGTAATCGGGCTGGCGGCTTTCGATATCCATCACGCCAATAACGCGGCCACGCACGATCAACGGCACGGCGATTTCCGAGCGCACGGCTTCGACCGCGGGCAGATACCGCCGGTCCTTGGTGACGTCACCGACACGAATCGCTTGGCCGGTTGCCGCCGCCGCGCCAATAATCCCATCGCCGAAGGGAATCCTCCAATTTTCGACCACCTCAGCTCGATGGCCGATGGCGAATCGCACGTGAAGATTGCCCGTGTTTTCCGCAGGCAGAAGAACAGCGAAAATCTCATAGTCGATCAGGCGGCGCACCTGCCGGGCCGCACTGGCCAGGACCTGATCGAGATTCAGCGAGGCGTTGATTTCCTGACTGATTTCGGACAGGACGGCGAGTGTCTCTGCAGGGATTTCCTGCACCGAATTGAGGTCGATCGAATCCATTGGGTCCGAATGAGCCCACTCTAACCACAGCGCGGCAAAAGCCATGGACGCGGGAGCTGAAAATCTTCTCACCGCCTTCGGCACTCGCGAGTCAAGCCATTATAACAGGCGCGATCGTGGAGTCCGGTTCGTCGATCGAAGATTCAAAAAATGAGTACAGCAACCTAGGACTGCTCGGGCAGAAGTGACAAAACGCAAACGTCTTTCAGATTACGATAGCGCTCAGCGTAGTCGAGGCCGTAGCCGACCACAAAGTCGTTGGGAATTTTGAAGCCGACATAGTCCGCCCTTACTGGTTTCAGGCGACGAGCAGGCTTATCGAGCAACGCCGCAACCCGGAGAGTCTTAGGCTTGCGCTGCTTGAGGATGCGCAGCAAATAGTTCAGAGTGAGCCCCGTATCCAGAATGTCCTCGACGAGAATGACGTGAAGATCCTTGATATTCGAATCAAGGTCCTTCAGGAGACGGACTTGGCCGGAACTGTCTTTGTTGCGGCCGTAACTCGAGACGGCGATGAAATCGATCGAGGTTTCCAGGTTTATCTCGCGGACCAAGTCGGATAGAAAAATGCAGGCACCCTTGAGAACCCCGATCAAATGGACGCGCCGACCCTGGAAATCGCGAGTGATCTGATGCGCAACCGTTCGTACGCGCTTTTCGATCGCAGCGTGACGAATGAGAACTCTGAGTGTTTCCTGCTGGTCGGCTTGCATGGCCCCCGGGGCTTTGCCAAATAGGGCGGCCAGTCTATCTCACGAAAACCGCTCAGGCAAGGCACGTATGTTCAAGCTGTTCGAGCCCGCCGAGACAGGACCGACGTGCGAACGAGTGAGCGAAGGATCCGATATGCTTGTCGATCAGGACAAGCCCACTACACGACCGGTTGTGAGATCGATATCGATTTCGTAGTAGCCGGGACGGGTCGACAGTCCGGGCATCGTGCTCATGGTACCGAGCAGAGGATACAGGAAACCGGCCCCGACGCTCGCACGCACGTCCCTGACGGGAACCGTAAATCCCGTCGGGGCGCCTTTGAGATTGGGGTCGTGGCTGAGGCTCAAGTGAGTCTTGGCCATACAGATCGGCAGCTTATCGAATCCCAGGCGCGTGTAGAGGTCGATTTTCTTCTCGGCTTCGGGCAGGTATTCGACGCCGGAACCTCCATACATATCGCGGACGATGGTTTCGATTTTCTGTTTGATGCTGACATCGAGCGGATACAAGAACTTGAAATTGCTGGGCTGGCTGCAGGCGTCGATGACGGCCTTGCCTAAGTCGACGGCTCCGGCCCCGCCCTGTGCCCAATGGTTGGACATGACCGCATCGTGGGCACCCGCTTCGACGGCCTTCTTGCGCACCAGATCGATTTCAGCCGGTGTATCGGTCTGGAAGCGGTTGACCCCGACGACGACCGGAATACCGAAACGCTTCGCATTTTGAATCATCTTGGCCAGATTCGCGCAACCCTTTTCAAGCAGTTCGAGGTTTTCCTCCAGATAAGCGTGATTCAAGGGCTGGCCGGCGACGACTTTGGGGCCGCCGCCGTGCATTTTGAGCGCGCGAATCGTCGCGACCATGACGACGCAATTCGGAATGAGGCCACTGTAGCGGCACTTGATGTTGAAGAACTTCTCCATGCCAATGTCGGCGCCAAAGCCGGATTCGGTAACCACGTAACCGTGCGGCCCTACGAGCTTGAGCGCGATTTGATCGGCCACAATCGACGAATTGCCGTGGGCTATATTCGCAAATGGGCCAGCGTGAACGAATGCGGGCGTGCCTTCGAGCGTCTGCATCAAGTTGGGATAGATCGCGTCCTTCATCAGAACCGTGAGGGCGCCTCCGATGCCAAGATCGTCCGCCGTGAGCGCTTCACCCGAGGTGTTCGTGCCGAAGACCATTCTGCCCAAGCGTTCGCGCATGTCGGCGAGGCTCGTGGTAAGGGCGAGAATCGCCATGATCTCGCTGGCAACGGAAATATCGTAACCGGTGACGCGTGTGGCGCCCTTTTCTTCTGGTCCCTGACCGATGGTGATCTGGCGGAGCATGCGGTCGTTCGTGTCGGTCACCCGGCGCCAGGTAATGCTATTGACATCAATGTCGAGACGCGCGAAACGGGCACGTTCTTCGGGCGTTAAGTCGTTCGGATTCGACTTGGCGATCCCCAGCCTTTTGAGGCGCCGCAGCATTACGGGGGAAAACCGGCGGCTGCCATCTTTGGCAGGTGGGCAGAGGCGTTCGAAAATCGTCTGGGCATCCTGCGAGCGTTCGTGGAACCAGCGGGTGTCAATCGCGGCTGCCAGCAGGTTGTTTGCGGCTGTAATGGCGTGAATATCCCCGGTGAGGTGGAGATTGAACTCCTCCATCGGGATGATCTGACTGTAGCCACCGCCGGCGGCGCCACCCTTGATGCCGAAAGTCGGGCCCTGGCTCGGCTGGCGGACGCAGGTGAATACTTTCTTCCCCAGGTGCGCGCCGAGGGCCTGGCTAAGACCAACCGTCGTCGTGGTTTTGCCTTCGCCCAAAGGAGTCGGCGTGATCGCCGTTACGACGACATAGTGGCCATTCGGCACATTCTTCAGACGGTCGCGAACCGAAAGATGCACCTTTGCTTTGTTCCTTCCATACAGTTCGAGTTCCTCGGGCAGAATCCCGACCTCAGCGGCGATTTTGTCGATCACGATGGGCGTCGCCGCCTGGGCAATTTCGATATCGCTCGGAACGCGCGCAAGAATGTTCTGCAATTTATGAGGCATTAATCCCCTTCCCTTATGAAGCGGCTGCGGACCTCAGCGTTCGGTGGCGCGTGCGCCGAGGGATTGCAGGATAGCTCGGAAGCACTGAAAGCAAACAGATAACCTATATGCGGCTCACAGGTATGTCAAGGCTGTTGCGACCGGTTGTCAAACCAAAATAGAAATGTCCCTTTTTTGTTTTTGCCTCTTTCTTGCTCCTCAGTGGTTTTCCTCGAAGAATTTCGCTTTAGCAAGCCTCAGGAACGATTCTTGCTGTCTGGCTCGACCTACGGCAAAGGCGTTCCGCGCCGAGACGCGCAAGAGTGTGCTCAATCTGAAGCGAGCCGCGCAGGCGCTCCACATCCTGAGCGGAATACGGGCGAGTGATTCCCGCGCCAGCGCGGATTTGTTTTCCAGTCCGTTTCGACGTTCGGGCGTTTGCCGTTGTATTGCGACATGCTGCGGCTCCTTAGCGGCCTAGTCGGCAATTTCAGATCTACGCGCGAAGTTTCGGCGCGCTTTGGGATTGGAACTTGTTCTGAAAATACTTACGCTGGCAGATAGAGAGGAACTCGCCGGCTTTAACCGGCGCAAAATCAGTCGCCCGGAAGGCCTTTTAGGCTCAACTCCTGAGTGGTGGGGTGCAGGGGGTCGCCCTCGGCGGCCCGAGCCTCTATACATACGTAAGTGCACTTGCCTTGCATGGACGATTTACACTTTGCCGGGCCAGCTGCCCTAACTCAATGGCCAAGCCGAGCGTGAAATTAAGCGCAGATCCTTAAACTAAGGTCCAATGTTGCGAATTAAATCGGCCACTGTAAACGGCTTAGACGCCTGCACCGAAACGCCGAGCAGGTGGCGAGGATCAGTGTCGTACTTGATCGTGTAGTCGCTGCCTTGAAACAGCGTGTCGAAGAAGTCTTTGAATTCACGATCGAGGCGCTGGCGCGTTTCCTCACGATTGGGAGCGAGCAGGCGGTCGTTGATGAACAGCTCCACATCCTGACCATTGAAGCGAATCATCCCTTGCAGAGCAGCCTCCGTTTCGAGGCGCCGACATGCCTGGAGCACCGCCGAAGCCGCCTGCTTGAGCCGGTCGCTATCTGTCCCTTCGAAAACCGCTTTGCGGTTGTAGCGAACCCCTAGACGGTTATTGGTATTGTCGACACTGTAGTCTGCCTGGTGTCCAATGAGCACAATGCCTGGTCCCGCGGGCACGTGGCGGTAGTCGGCAATATCAAGCAGTAGTTCGTCGCAGACCTGCCCCCGGATCCAGCGATGGAAAACGGGGATGAGCGGCCCGAGGTCGACCGAGTGGGGGTCGCTGACCAGGAGTTTCGCGTTTACGTGCTGCAGCTCCATTCGGCGCCGTTTCTCCCCTCAGACGGCGACCACACTGCCGAGTTTGTTGTAACAGCTGTGCGCGGCGTCGATGAAAAGCTGCGCCTCGTCAATCAAATAACGGCTCGAATCCGAGGTATGCGGGGCGCCTGCCTGGCGATGCGCGTCAAAAAGATACTGTGCGAACTTTCCGCCCGCAAAGGGATCCCAGAACTTCTGCGTATCGAAATAATCCTTGCGAAACTCTGCGACGATTTGGTCGGGATCTTCCGAAATGGCGGGATTTGCGATCTTCACGAGCGCCTTTGCTCCGTGAAGCATGGCACGATAGGCTGTTTTGCCAGCTTGCTCGATTTGTCCATTTTCAAAAGCAAGTTGCGCTTCGAAGACTTCCCGTTCGGCGGCACCCAGATCGAAGGCAACCGATGAAACGATCTCTCCCGCGCATTCCCCCGTGCCCATATCTTCGAGCGTATATTCGCGCGGATCACCCCAGTCGCTGAAATAGGAACGGTCGCCTGTGGGCGGGCGCGACAGATCATCCAGCATGCTCTTCAGTTCGACCTTGCCGATCCGTTTGATAAAGCTCTTGAAGGATTCGCCGGGGTTGCGCCCTTCGACATACCGTCCGGTGAGCCGCGTCACGACTTTGGGAATGTTCTTGGATGGAATGGCTGCGACCGGCAGGCCGTAGGAGCCGGCGTTGTGCTCCCATTCTCCGCCCAGTACAACCTGAAAATGCGGAACCGCATATCCCCCCACCTTGCGGCTGACACCGTAAAAGCCCAGGTCCGCCACGTGATGCTGACCACAACTGTTGAAGCAGCCGCTGATCTTAATGTGCAAACCCTCGACCGCGTCGTCAGATTGGAAATTTCGCTCACTGAGTCCCTTGCGAAGTTCGGCGGCCAGCCCGCGGGAAGAGGAAATGCCCAGTTTGCACGTATCCGTGCCGGGGCAAGTCACCACGTCAACAATGGTGCCCGCACCTGGGTCGGCCAGACGAACAGAATCGAGCGCTTCATAAATTTCAGGCAAATCCTTCCGGCTGACCCAGCGAATAACGAAATTCTGCTCGACGGTCGTTCGGACCGTCTCTTTTGTGAATTTGCGGACAATATCCGCAAGTGCGCGCAGCTGGTTGGCGGTGATATCGCCCAAGGGCAGCGTGACGGTGACCACTACATATGCGGACTGCTTTTGGGGGCGCGTATTCGTTTTCAACCAGTGCTGAAAGCGCTCAGAACCTTCGCCCGGCATTGGACCTCCCGGGCGCAGAGGGGCTTCGGTGAACTCTTCGGCATCTTTTAAGAAGTTCGTCCAGCGCGGATCGGGCGTGAGCGTCTGGCGCTCGCCGAGAACGAGGGCCCGGAACTTGTCGATGCCCAAATCCTGGATGAGAAACTTGATGCGCGCGCGACTGCGGTTTTTCTTCTCGCCAAGGCGGGCAAAGACTCGTGCGACGGCTTGCGTCAAAGGCAATATCTCTTCGACCGGCACAAACGAATCGAACCGTTTTGCCATATAGGGAACCGCGCCAAGGCCGCCGCCGACGTACACATCGAATCCGCGCTCTTCGACTCCGTTCTCATTGCGCTTCACAGCAATAAACCCGATATCGTGGAGACTGGTGAGTCCACAGGCATGCTGTGCACATCCGCTGAACGCCGGCTTAAACTTTCTCCCGAAGTTTTGGCAGTCCGGGTGACCGAGGAGGAATCTGGACAGCGCCCGAGCGTAGGGCGTCACATCGAAGGCTTCGTCCAGGCAAGTGCCGGCGTAAGGGCATGCGGTGACGTTGCGAACGGAGTTGCCACACGCTTCGCGCGTGGTAATCTTCGCGGCAGCGAGACGCCGCATGATGGTGGGCGCATCCTCAATATGTGCGTAGTGGAGTTGGAAATCTTGGCGGGTAGTTACGTGCGCAATTCCATCGGAGTATTCTTCGGCCAGCTCAGCCAGAGTTTCCAGTTGTTCCGCGTTCAGGCCGCCGGCTGGAATCTTGATGCGCTGCATGCCGGGTGCATCCCACATCGTGGAAGGCCCTTTGGTTAGGGTGCCCGACGGATAGTTGATTTCCTGAACTTTTGTCCCATCGTGCCGCTGTCCATTGTCGTAACGCTGGCCGTAGACACCCCGTCTTAACCGCGTCTCCGCGAATAGGCGCTCATCGAGCTTGCCCTGTTTGCGTAGGGCCACTTCATTGTCAAAAATATCGACCTCGCGCCCCAAATCTTCCGGCAGCTTGCCGGCGAGATGCTCTTTCCAAAGTAGATTGGACGCCTTCATAGCGGCTCAGTACTCCAGGAACAAATCGCTTGTGACCTCGGCCGAGTTTTCTCGGCCTGCGTAAAACAAAAAACCCACCGCTCAGCTTATCTGGCGGTGGGTTTAAGGAATCTTGAGTTTGTCTTAGTCTCTCAGATGCCTCACATGCCCGCGCCAGGGTCGCTGCCCGTACAACAAGGCCGACAGCAACATGCAACCAGACTCCGGCACGAGCTCCTCATAAAATGAGCATACACCCTAAACTGCTTAGCGGCAATGGCGTCTATTTTTGCAAATCGGAGGGGCTTATTGCAGTCAGCCTCGCTGCTCGAGTGAACCTCCGCGTGGCCCAGAAAGACCACTAGTGACACACCAGTTGTCGCTCAGAGTTATGTTTCGCGGCTGCGCTGCTTTGTTGACAGCCCGCGTGAGGGGCCCCTAGAATCGCGATAACGCCGGGCCCATGTGGAGACTTGCTTTGACGTTTCCCGTGTCCGCGTACGGAGAACAGCGATCGCACCAGGGACGCCCAGACCCAGAGTTGCCATCGTGGATGACGACGATAGTCTGCGATCGAAAATCGCCTCATCCTTGCGATCGGATTTCGAGGTATTCGAAGGCGAAGATTACGAAGCAGCCTACAAACTGTTGCAGGAATCCGAGCTGGACGTCCTTCTCCTCGGGTTACCCATGGCCTCGGGCGGCGTCCGCGAATGCAGCGCGTTGCTGAGCCGCCTGGACGGTAGCGAGATCGATACGCTCGTACTGGTCCTCAGCTCAGACGAGAAAAAGTCCACGGCCCTCAAAGTCATCGACGCCGGTTCATACGATTACTTCATCAAGCCGATCGACACCGATGTGCTGCGTCATCTGTTGGAGCGCGCCGTCGAGAAGCTGCGCATTCAGCGCGAGAATCGCATCCTCCGAGAGGAGATCAGCCGCAAAAACACGCTCGGTGATTTTATTGGCGCCACGGACTCAATGCGGCACCTATTCGAAAACATAAAACGAATTGCGCGCGCGAATACCAACGTCGTCATTCGAGGTGAAAGTGGTGTGGGAAAGGAGCTGGTCGCGCGGGCGATCCACGAGCAGAGCCCGCGCCGCAGCCGGGCGTTTGTAAGCGTCAATTGCGCCGCTCTTCCGGAAACTCTGATGGAATCGGAGCTTTTCGGTTACGAGAAGGGTGCGTTTACGGGCGCGGCCAGCACCAAAGAGGGACGCATTGAAATAGCTCATCAAGGAACTCTGTTTCTCGACGAAATCGCCACTTTGACTCCTGCCCTACAGAGTAAGCTGCTGCGAGTGCTCGAAGAACGGGCACTCACGCGCTTAGGGGGGAAAAAATCGATTCGTGTCGATTTCCGCCTGATTAGCGCTACAAACGAAAACCTGGAGGAAATGACGCGCCAGGGGCGCTTGCGGGAGGACCTTTACTACAGGATTCACGTGGTACCGATCTTTGTTCCCGCCTTGCGGGAGCGTGTCGAGGATATTCCTGTGCTGGCGGACTATTTTATTGGCGTCTATTGTGCGGCGAATCACTCACCCACCAAACAGATTTCCGATGACGCCCTGCTTGCGATGAAGCGCTACGCCTGGCCGGGTAACGTGCGCGAGCTTGAAAATGCGATTCAAAGGCTGGTGGTCATGACCGATAGCGACACCATTACGCTAAGCGATTTGCCGCCGGAAATTGTGCAGGCCGTAGGACGCAACTCGAAGGACCGTCTGCACTTCCCTGCCGGCGGTGTCGATCTCGATAAGGAGGTCCAGGCCTTTGAGCGGTGTTGGCTCGAGGAGGCCCTCGCGCGTGCGAAGGATGGAAAGTCAGAAGCCGCCCGGCTGCTCGGAGTCGACCGCAACCGCATGAATTACCTTTGCCGGAAACATGGCCTCTAACCAAAGCTCGCGTTAAACAAGTCAATAGGTAGCCATAAACGCAATCCGAGCAGTAGTCAGCTCTCAAGTCGGAGGGGCGGTATTCGCCAGTCCTTTAAACGCAGGAATTCTCCGCCCGAGTGCTTGCTTGCCGAATGGGCGATTGCCAACGAATGCCTGAAGGACCATTTTTGATAGGAGAACAGTCGATGATGCTCGCGGCGAAGAAGGGACCGCTGGCAAACAAATCCCGTTGCTCAGGATAGGCGGAGCCGCTGCCGCGTCCTCCAGCCGTTCGAATCGACCCGTTTTGTCGGCTTGCGCTATTACCAAACCTGGGAACGAACCCAGCGCCACGCGCCTCGGGCAGCCTGCCAGGCCAAAGGCCACGATTTCCCGGAAATTTTGGCGGTACCGGTCATGCCTTCCACCAGGGTCCCGTCCGGATTTGGAAAATCCATTAGGACGGCGAAATAGTTTGTCAGATCCTGACCTAGCCGGGTGAGCTTCTGCGTCTGCCCTACAGGACGGTCCAAAGCGGCAGCGGGCAGGACTCGCGCCACCTGTCCGGCGTAGGTACGATATGGCCAGGGAGTCACCTTCAGCTCGGCCGGCGCTCCGGCGGTGACATCTTCGATTTCCCAATCGCGAACCAGGATGCGCGCCTTCATCGTGCTGCGGTCGGCGATTTCGCAAAGTTCATCTCCAGCCGCCAGATACTCGCCAGCTTTTTGCTCAACCCCGGGAGTTGAGATGGTGCCTGCGATGGGTGCCCGGATCTGAAGTGAATCCATTCGGTGCTGAGCCACCTGCCATTCCTGTTCTAATCTCTTTTGCTCTTGGGCTGCCGCAGCGTTTTTTTCTTGATCCGCGTGCGCTTGCGCAGAACGTACCTCACTATTGGCCATCCTCAATTGCTGCGCGAGCGATTGAGCGTTTGCCTCGATCTCGGGGTTTTCAAGAACAGCCAAGACTTGCCCTTGTTGAACGAACTCTGCTTGCCTGACCAACACCTGACGCACTGCGCCGCGCACTTCGGCCCGCACGTGGGCGTCTCTTCCCGGTTCCAGCACAAAGTCCGAGGCGACCCGTGAAGGCACAGGAGGAATTACAAGCAAGAGGACTACACCCAGACCGCCCAGACTCTGCGCCCGCGTTAATCTCCAGGCCATATACTCCTCTTTCTTCTCGCGCCACCAGGCGCGAATTTCCGGCAGCACTTTTTTGAACCCTTTACGAGCGACGAAATAGACGACGGCTGCGGTGCACACGTAACCCCAATTTCCGAATTTGCTGACAAAGACATTTTTCACGAACAACAAAACGAAAATAACCAACGTGACGCTATAGAGGGCCGCCGTGACACCGAACACCGCATAAATGCGGCGCAGGCGCGTGCTGGCAGCGGGAAGGTCTGCCTCTTCGCGACGCAGGTACTTTCGCGCGCAACCGCGCAGGAACGCGAAAGATTCCTCGCGAAGATTGTCGACGTGAAGAAACTCCGACAGCGCGTAGTACCCATCCGCCTTGATCAGCGGATTCAAATTAAGGAGAGTGCCTTGAATTCCGCTCAACAGCATCGCTTTATAAGCAAGGTCGTTGGCGAAGGAACCCGGTAGGGTAAATCGCCAGACCAAGACGCAGATTCCGCAGACGACCAGCTCAATCCAGATTCCGGCAAAAAGCACCCACTGCCGGCGGCTTGCCCGATCGCAGAGCACGCTATCGGTTGTATCCGTGAAAAAGGCGGGCGTGAAATAGATGAGCAAGAAACCCATCTGATGAACTTCTCCGCCAAAATGCTTGCAAGTGAGCCCGTGACCGAATTCGTGAATGGCGCCCAAGAGAAGAAGCAGAAACCAAAACACCCACAGATCGTAGGCGGTCTTGTTTTCAAATGAGTATAGGGCCATGGTGTCACTCTGTACCCGAGCCCAGTCCCGGGCAAGCAAGTAGGCCGAAGTAATGAAAAGGGCTATCGAAAACACGACGAACCCGCGCGTGAACATCCAGCTGAAATAGGGGTCCAGTTTGGTGAGCGTGCGATCGGGATCCCAGGCCTTGAAACTGATATACAACACACTGGATTGATCGACTCGGCTTTTGCGTTCATCCCGGATCCGCTCGAGAATCGCCAAGTTCCGTTCCCCGACCGATTGCTCCCACAGTCCCGGCTGTGCGCTGTCCAGAAACTCCATGACCTGAGCTTCGTCCAATGGTTCCTGTGGGCGGGCCCTATTCCAAGCCGTTGCGACCTCCGCAGCCGTCCGCGTGCCGTCGCACAAGGTCAGAAGCTCGTATTCAGTCGAGCCGTAACGGTTGTAGATGTTTGTTTCGGGAATCTTGACAACGTAGGTTTTTTCGCCAAGCAGAGTTTGCTCGCTGATGCGAATGTCTGAGCGGAACTTCGGACGCCGTAATCCCTTGGCTACAATGCGCGAGGTTTTCAGACTGGTGGGGCCAAAACGCATAATTGATTGATCCAACTAGGGAGTGGTCGTGTGCCGTACGCCAGGCCAGGAGACTCGAACCGCCATTCCGGGCCGGAGATCGGCGATTCCTTTTCCGGTCAGCTCTGCAGTCACGTTGTAGCTGTCGCTCGCAGGATCGACCGTCGGGCTGACCTTTACGATTCGCGCGCGTAGAGTGCGGCTGGAGTCTCCCACGAGAGCGACACTCACAGCTAGGCCGCCCACTGGGCGCGCCCCGGCCGATTCCGGAACCTGGAACTGTACTTCGAGGGGCGCGAGCTGGCTAATTCGGAAGCATTTCTCGCCCTTAGCCACTTCCTGCCCTTCCCGAATGTAGCGGGAAACCACGGCGCCCGAAAAAGGCGCGCGCAGCCGTGTTTGGTCTATCTCGAGATCGAGACGGTGAATTTCGGCTTGGCTGCTCTCGACCATCGCCTCCCAGCCGTGTAAGTCGTACCCGGCGGCCTTCGCCTCGAAATCAGCCGCTTCGAGATCGGCCTCGCTTGAAAGCCCGAGCTTGCGAAGCTGACGTTGGCGATCGAGGGCCGCACCCTTGGCTTTCAGTTCGGCTTCCTTGTACTTCACATTGTTTTGCGCGACCAACAAATCATCATTCGCCTTGATCCGTTGAATCTGCAACGTGCGGTCGTCAAGCTGTGCAAGAACATCTCCTTTGTGGGCCAGGCTTCCCTCGTCCCTCGCAATGGAGATGACCATGCCATCGCGCTCGCTGGCCACGTCGACCTGATGTTCCACCGAAAGGACGCTCAGAACCTCATCCGATCCTGCGGCCGCCGCCGGCTCTGTCGAAGCAACGGTTGTCGACAGAGCGGGTGATATGCTGGTGATAGGGGCAGCCGCGGCGCGGGATGAGGACGCAATCGGTGCGTCGCTACAGCCGGCAGCGAAAAGCGCCATGGCACCGCTGAGCAACAACGTGCCCCACCTCGTCATGTTTCCTCCTTTCTAGCAGGCGATCACGGCCACAAAGCCCATGCTTTTTGCCAAATCCAGCGGGACGGATCCCGAGCCAAGGCGTAGCCCACTGGATACCATCCGCTATTGAACCAGCCGCCGTTTGCGCGAATACGGGCACGGCCCACCATGCCGTCGCGGGCAAGGTGCGCGGTGTTGTCGAACACCGCGCGAACCAGGAAGTACTGCTCGCCTGCCTCCGCTTTCGTCTGCGCACCGATGCGCTCGACGGTTCCCGCAAAGGTCACGGTCGGAAACGCGTTAAATTTAAGTGCGGCGTTGCGTCCCGGTCGGACTAGACTCAGATCCGCTTCGGGCACGCTCATCTCTGCTGCCATCCGGTCCGCTTGGACAATTTCGGCGAATACTTCGCCGGGCTTCAACATCGCGCCAACCCGCTCCTCGACCTTCGCGGTGACTACAATCCCAGCGATCGGAGCGCGCAGATGCGCTTGTGAAACACGTTCCCGCTCCAGCTGGACCTCGACTGCATGCATGTCAGCGCGGATCTTTGCCTGTCCCGCGGATGAGCTGTCGTTACGAAATTCGGCCTCGGCCAAGTCGTGACGGGCCTGCGCGAGAGCGGCCTGAGCTTGCGCGAGTTTGACGAGATCGTCTGAATCGTCAAGTTGCGCCAGCATCTGGCCCGCTTGCACCGAGTCGCCTTCGTGAACAAAGACGCGCTCAACCACGCCGCCCTCCATCGTGCTGACCATGCGGCGTTGCGCGGGCACCACCGTAGCATCCGCACCAACCCGCAGTGGCCAAGGAACCAACACCAGGGCGCCAATCACAACCGCAGCGCGCTCGGCGTACTGGCGCCAGCGTCCCGTGGGCAAGGCTGCCAGGAACTTCTTTTTCCGCTCTGCCAGGGGCTGCAGGATATTCGCCAAGGGCACCTGCTGGTAGAGTTGTGCGTTCCGGACGGCTACGGTCGTCTGGTTTGCAAGAATCGCCAGGGTTTCTTTGTTACTGACCGTAAGGAAGTCCGCCTCTCCACTGAACAGCGCCATGACGCCAAGTGCGCCTTGGTCGTCGTGCAGCGGCATTGCGTAGAAACCGGCGTAATCATTCTTCTCCAAGTAGGAAACGATCTGCGCCTTCTCCTCCTCCGGATCGACCTGCCAGCCGTCCGAGTAATGAGCTGCCGAAACAACACCTTTGCGACTGGCAACCCATTCGAGACGATTTTTCAAATCGGCCATCTCGCGCGTCTTGGGAACCTCTGTTTCGCCCGACACGGCGCCGATCACAAATTGCCCTCGATCGAAAAACCCAATCACGCATTTGTCGAACGGCACAACCGTGCCAGCTTGATGCACCACGGTCGTAAGCACGTGATCTAGATCGAGGGTCGACGTGATTTCTTGGGAGATTTTCAGCAGAGCATCGAGCGCGTGGAGTCTGCGCTCAGCTTCCAGTAGGTTTGCATTGTGTAAGGCAACCGCCGCCTGCTCGCTAACACTTCCGAGCAAGAAAAGCTCGTCTTCGTCAAATGAGCTACCGTCCAGCTTGTTGATCAGCTCCAAAACACCAAGTACTTCCTCATCCTTTCGCAGAGGCGCTGCCATCCAGGACCCGATCTCGAACTCACCGCCCGCCTCTCTACGATCAGCAAGCTCTGGCTCCTCTGTGGGCTCTTCGATCAACTTCGGGTTTGCTTGTTGTGCCACTTCGGCGAGCAAACCCTCTGTTGAGGAAATTCGCGCACCCTCTTCGGCCGTTGGGTCTTCGCCAGCACGTTCGGCCAGATACAGCTCGTCCGAGTTGGCTGCTTTTAGCCAGACATTGCATGCGCCTGCGCCCAGCATGTCTCGGATCTTTCCCGCTACTACGGGCAGGAGTTCAGAAAGCTCGAGCGTTGAAGTGAAAGTTCGTCCGATGTCGTAGAGTGCCGTTAATCGCTCCAGTGTGGCAAGCTGAGAATGGCGCTCGGACTCGATGGCCTCAAGGTTAGTCAACGCGTGGCCTGCCAGGCGGCTGGCCTCTTCAAGAAACTGCGCATCTTCGGCTGAGAAATCCCCTCCGGGTTTGCCCAGGACTTCGACGACGCCCCGCGAATTCTCTGCGCCAACTAATACCGCGTACATCGCCGATTTCACGCGCAGGCGGCTGGCTTCCTCGAGATGACCAAGTTGCTTCGGGGAAATCTGCTTGGACCCCAGACGGCGCGTCTGGCCAGCTTCGAGCACTTCGACAAGCAGACCGTTCCCGCCCGCCTCCGCTGAGGGAGCAAAACGCTCTCCCGGTTCGCTCCAGCGCGCCCGGCAAACTAGTCCACTATCAGAATCCCCGGTCCAGATCAAAACGGCCTTCGCACCAAGAGACGATCCCACGCGCGCGGCGAAGGTTTTCAGAAGGGTATCCTGATCGCGGCAGGCAAGGGACACGCTTGCCAGCTCGAAGAGGGCTGCCGATGCTTGCATGTCTCTCCCGAGGCGGGAAGGCCCGCGCCCGCCTCGCAAACTAGGAACCCGCACGGGACGAGAAGCGGTTGGCGAAGCCTAGCAAAAGGAGCACCACAAGGTCAAGAATTCCGCATCAGCGGCTTGATCACAAACCGCAATTCGGTTAGCTTTACAAGCAAAACGAGAAACAGATTGAGCATCCGAATACGCACAGCTGGACCTGCGACAATTCTCGATCTTGACGGACCACTAAAGCTGGGTCCTTCTCAAGAAGCGTTTCGGGACCAGGTCCAAAAGCTCATGGACGCCGGCTCGACCCACCTGGCTGTCAACCTCGCGGGCGTGACCGATCTTGACAGCTCGGGAATCGGAGCACTCGTACGTGCCTTCACCACTCTCAAGCGCGCCGGCGGAAAGTGCACGTTCTTCTCGCCCAATAAGCGCGTACTCATGCTTCTCAAAATGGTCCGACTGGACGGTGTTTTGGACATCGTCGAGGACGAGGCAACCGCGTTGGCTCGCATTTAGAGATTTACCCGCGCACGTGAAACGCGGGCCATGGTTTCAACGTCTCCCAAACAGCATGGGGCAAGTTGACCGCAAATGTTTCTGAGACTGTTCACCATTCGCTTAGCTTTCAGTACGTTTTTTTTCGCCTCCAGTCTATCTCAGCTCTCATCAGCCGTCGGCCAGGAAGGGCCGGCGGTACAGACCACTCCTGCCAATTCCGCGCCTGGGAAGCCCGACCTCGAGGACGGCAAGCGCCAATTCGTTCAGAACTGCTCCACCTGCCATGGATTGAATGCTGGCGGCGAAGTCGGTCCCGACCTCCGCGGCGTAGTAGCGCAATTGGGCGATTCGGCGGTGCATGACATCGTAAGAAGGGGAATTCCCGGCACCGCCATGCCGGGCTCGGCAACCATCTCCGAAAAGCAGGTATCAGACATCGTTGCGTATCTGAAAACTCTGGAAACCGCGCCGACGCCGGCAACCCTCGCAGGCGACCCCACTAGAGGCAAGGCCCTCTACAAATTCAGCGGCTGCCCGAGTTGCCACATGATCGCTGGCCAAGGCGGCGACATCGGGCCGGAGCTCACGCGCATAGGTGCCATGCGCGGAGCTGCTAGTTTGAAACGGAGATTAGTTGATCCTGGCGCAGATTTGCCGAAGGTGGGAGAGGGAGTCTTTGGCAGCCGCTGGACCCAATACCTGATTTTCCGGGCCGTTAAAAAGGACGGACGCGTCATCGAAGGCATGCGTGTGGGCGAAGACTCGTTTAGCATCGTACTGAAGGATGCCAGCGGAAAATTTCATGGCCTATATAAGCCGGACCTCCGCTCACTTGAAAAAGAGCCGGGGAAAAGTTTCATGCCGAGCTTCAGAGGGACTCTTTCTGACTCCCAAATAGATGACCTGGTCGCCTACCTCATGACTTTGAAGGGCGCAGAATGAAAAGCCTCGTACCGGCCTTTGCGGTGGTTATAGCGATCTCTACTGCTCTGCCGCGCCTGCTCGCGCAGGCAAGCGATATCAGCTACCAGCAACTCCTGCACGCCGAGGATACTCCTCAAGATTGGCTGATGTACGGCGGCGACTACCGATCGCAGCGTTTTTCGCGTCTCACACAGATCAATCGCACGAACGTTCACAGCTTGCGGCCCGCCTGGATTTACCAGCCCAATCGTCCGCTTCAGCCGTATGAATCCTCTCCGATCGTGGCAAACGGAATTATGTATGTCACCGAACCGCTGAGCACGGTTACCGCTCTCGACGCTCGGCTGGGCACCAAAATCTGGAGCTGGTCGCCAAAGATGCCGGACCGAATTTACACCATCGGAGTGCATCGCTCGAATCGCGGAGTGGCCGTCTTCGGTAATACCGTGTACACGGAAACGCTCGACGCTCATCTCGTGGCGCTCGACGCCACAACAGGCGCGGTGAAATGGAACGTGCATGTCGACGAAAACAATCAAGGCTACGCCATGACCGGCGCGCCTCGCGTGCTCGATGGAAGAGTCATTGTTGGAATTTCCGGAGGCGATGTCGGCATTCGAGGCTTCATCGACGCCTACGACGCCCACACGGGCAAACGCCTCTGGCGATTGTGGACAATTCCGGCTCCCGGCGATCCCGCTGCGGAAACGTGGGGAAGAGATATGATCGGTACGGGCGGAGCCGGCACTTGGGGCACAGGCTCCTATGACCCCGAGCTAAACCTGCTCTATTGGACTACCGGAAATCCCGCCCCCGATTACAACGGCGCGAATAGGCCGGGCGACAATCTTTACACCGATTGCGTGCTGGCGATCGATCCAGATGCGGGCAGGGTTCAGTGGTACTTCCAATTTACACCTCATGACACTCACGACTGGGATTCGATTCAGGTTCCCGTCTTGTTCGACCAAATCATCGAGGGCAAGCCTAGAAAACTCCTGGCTCAGGCTAACCGGAACGGGTTTTACTACGTCCTCGATCGCGTGACTGGCAAATTCGTCGCGGGTGCTCCGTTCGTCAAAGAGACTTGGGCCAAAGGTCTCGATGAGGACGGCCGCCCCATTTTGCTGCCGGACATAGAGCCGACTCCGGAGGGGCGACTTGTCTATCCCGACGGTCACGGAGGCACAAACTGGAACAGTCCTTCCTACAGCCCCCAAACCAAGCTCTTCTATGTCTCCGCCCGCGAAACCGGCGCCTACACTGTGCAGGGCGCGCCAAATGTACACTTCCCCGATTTCGGCGGTGGCGGAAGAATCGATCTGACCGGCGATGAGGTTTATGGCGCGATTCGCGCGCTCGATGCCGCAACAGGCAAGAAGAAATGGGAGTACCGTATGCTTTCGCCTGCGGAGACCAGCACACTGGCGACCGCCGGCAGCCTTGTCTTCGCCGTCAGCGACGAAGGCAATTTCTTTGCGCTCGACGCCGAAACCGGCAAGTTGCTGTGGGAATTTGCCGTCGGGGGCATCGGCGCCGAATCGAATCCCATCACCTACGAGGCCGGCGGCAAGCAATATCTGATCGGCGCGGCGGGCAATTGCTTCGTCGCTTTTGCCCTGCCCTGAACTCTCATCGGTTTGAGTTGTTGGGGAGCCGGTGATGACCGGCTCCCCAGGCCCTGGCTCAGAAACGATTCCAGCTCTAGTAGGCAACTTCCCGGAACGCCAGCGTCGTGTAGTTCTGGTTGTTCTGTGGCTGCTGGGCCGAGGCCGTATCGTAGTGAAACATCATATTTCCGGTTATCGTAATCGTCGAAGCAACAATCGAGCCAAACCACTGTCCGCTGTTGCCGCCTCCCTGCAACGAGAGATTCGAGTTAGGCGCATCGATGACGGCCGTGGATTGCCCGTTACCGCCAAGGTCGATGCTGTCTGTCCCGGCATAGTTGATCAGCATCTGATTGGCCGTCCCTCCGCCGTTGTTGATGCCGTTGCCTGTGAGACTCATCACTTGGCCCGCCGCGAGGCCATTGCAGCCAGTGTCGCATCCCGTACCACCGACGTTGATGACCACCTGCCCGGAGCCGGAAATATTGATCACGGCATTGCCGCTCATGCTCAAGCTGTTGATGTTGTAGACTCCGGGAGTCAAGGTGAGAGCGTTGCTTCCGCTGAGCGATATGTTGCCGTAGGTCCCCGGGGGCAAGCATAAGCCGCTGCCACCGCCACCGCCGCCGCCCTTGCCCTTGCCGCCACCACCGCCGCCACCGCAACTCGGCGGAGTTGTTGACGTGTTCAACGTGGGTGGATTGGGAGCCGGAGGCGTTGTGAACGTGTAGGGATTGGGGAGATATGTTGCCTGCTGGGAACTACAGTTCTGGGAACCGGCGTTTGTAAAGCAGTCCGTCCCGTTGTTCGCAATCGTAAACGGGGTCGCGCAGGTCCCGGGACCATTCGGAGGAGGCAGCAACACGCCCACGAGTCCACCAATGTCCCCGTTGCCTACATTGACGCCGCCCATCGAGCCGACATCTCCTTGTGTTCCCTTGTTATTTCCGCCATAGGGGCCAGCTGCGCTGTTGTAGCTGTCGGTCCCCTCATTGTTTCCCTGGAACTGAACTGCGTTGCAGCTCGGCGAGGTGCCCCACAAGCCATATGGGAATGGTGCAACAGGAGCCAGCGCGACTTCCTGCTGAACCACTTTCCGCGCGCCGCTCGGAGCCACAGCCATGGCTGTGATGGTGTAGACGGGATTCGCATAAATGGGAGTGGGCTGAGCGGCCCAAGCTGCACAGGTCGCTACGCCAGCGGGCGGCACCCTTTCATTATTGCCGTCAAAACAAACGGGCTTTTCCATGCCGGCCGTGGTGTTTTGCGAGGGGTCCACGAGATAGTAGCTCTGGCTGGCTTGGCTGGTTGGATCTCCATATTCGACTGACCCGTTCTCCTTCACGGCGATGCGCGCCCACTTGTAAGGCAGTGCGGCAGCATTGTTCGCATAAGGGTTCCACTGGCTGTCGGTTTGCACGGTGGTAACCGTGAAGCCTGTAGGATACGCCGTGCAGCGCACGCCGGGAGCCGTGAAGAAGTTCGACCCAAAGCCGGCGTAATCGTGGCAGAACTGGTCGTCAAAGTAGTTGTTGGTCTGCCCGCTGATTGTTGCAGAGGTCGGCTGTGGCGCGGCCGAGTCTCCTCCCTTATTGAGAACATAAATCACCGCGCAGTTGGCGCTTCCGCAACCCGCATCGGGGGGAAGAGTCGGAAGCGGCGTAATCTCACCCCCCAGGCCGGAACTCGCCATGCGGTCTCTGGCTTCTTCGATCCCGGCTCGAGCCGCGAAATAGGCGATCGATTCCTGCCGGTAGTTCCAGTTGACACCCGTCTCGGTGTTGGTCGAATAGATCAAAGCGATCGCTGCAGCCGAGAGCAGCAGGAGCGCAAACACCGCCACCAGAATCGCTGTACCCTTTTCCCGGTGCGAGTTGCGCTGATTAGAGTGCTTGTTATGGGCATGCATTGTTTTTCACCTCGAAGAACGAGCGTTCTTCAGTCCAGTCGAATCTTTGCGTCGGAGATCATCGTGGCGGTGGGAAAGATACCCGTCTTTGGATCGGGGCTCGGAGCTCTCACGTAGATTGTGATTCCGACGTCGGTAACATTAAGCAGAGCGGCTTGAGTCGTGGCGGGCAGGGCAACTGCAGTCCCCGTATTGTCGAACGCCGTAAAGACGTTCGTGTTCATCACGTTGTTGAGTTCCGTGTAGTAGTAGACCGTCCCACCCCCTAGCCACGACTGCTTTAAGATGGTCCCTCGCTGCATTACGCAGGGTGGGGTGGTGCAGGCCTGCGCGTTCGCGCCATTGTTCTGCACGAGTTGTATGAAAACCTCGCTCACGCCTGTCCCGTCCACGTCCGCCTCAAATTGAACGGACGATTGCGTGATGCTCATCAAACCGTTAGTTCCTTTCCCCGCGCCCACGGCAACGTTCGGAGGGCAAGCATTCGCTGCGGGTAGGGGAATGGCTGTCGAGGTTCCCACGTACATCTGGTAAGCC
>Ga0306920_100001554_pt1 | contig 28625 bp, 29 predicted proteins | sample flu12Cox44000170_FD_204666 | JGI IMG/M metagenome (GOLD analysis project Ga0306920, IMG submission 204666) | Lab enrichment of tropical soil microbial communities from Luquillo Experimental Forest, Puerto Rico - flux4day.12C.oxic.44.000.170 (v2)... | ecosystem: Environmental > Terrestrial >... | reverse complement strand
GTCTTGGGCTTCGAGCAGGCGAAGTGGTGGCCCTCACGTTGGAGGACTTCGATTGGGAAACCGGGCGGCTCACCTTGCGAGGCAAAGGTGACCGGTACGCTGAGCTTCCCGTACCAGCCGATGTCGGGAAGGCGATCGCGGCTTACCTGAAGGACGGACGCACACGCTCGACCAACCGCTGTGTGTTCTTGCGGGCACAAGCGCCGGCCGTCGGCCTTAGCAATAGCAGGTCAGTGGGCTTAATCGTCGCGAAGGCGCTGGCACGCGCTGGGATCAACTGTGGCAGAAAAGGTGCGCACCAGTTCCGGCACACCCTGGCAACCGAGATGCTCCGCCACGGTGCATCGTTGGCCGAGATCGGCGAAGTCTTGCGGCATCGAAACCCCCAAACTACAGCCCTCTATGCCAAGGTCGATCTTGCCTCGCTACGCACACTCGCCCTTCCATGGCCGGGGGGTATTCGATGAACACGTTGCAGAAAGCTTTGCAAGAATATCTTGCTATGCGTCGCGCTCTAGGATTCCAACTGCTCGACGCTGGTCCTGGCTTGTCAGATTTCGTCTCCTTTTTAAAGCGAAGACGAACCTCTCATATCACCCTACGACTGGCGTTGGAGTGGGCCCAGAAACCTGGCGCTCAACCAGCAAGGTGGGCTCATCGGTTGGGTTTTGTTCGCGGTTTTGCCCGATATCGGAGTGCTACGGACCCTCGGACGGAGATTCCACCCTGGAGACTTTTGCCATTTCGATCAACACGAGCTCGCCCGTACTTGTACACAGACGAGGAAGTGCGCATGCTGTTGAAAGCTTCTCTGGGATTGGCTCCGAACAACCCACTGCGAAAGTGGACCTATCACGGTTTGTTGGGTCTGTTGGCTGTTTCGGGTCTGCGCCTCAGTGAGGTTCTTTCGCTCCGGCTGAGCGATGTCGATCTGCAGAACGCGGTTTTGACAGTGCGTGGAACGAAGTTTGGCAAGTGTCGCTTGGTTCCCCTTCACAGTTCGACGCGAAGGGTGCTGTCGAGGTACAAGTCACGTCGAGATCAGTACCTCAAAGGCCAATCGACCTCTGACTTTTTCTTCGTTACCAAACGGGGAACTCGATTGGACAAGAACAACGTCCGCGGAACGTTCCATGCTTTGTCGCGGCAGATAGGCCTTCGAGGTGAGTTCGATAGCCATGGACCTCGCCTGCACGATTTTCGCCATCGATTCGCCATTCAAACACTTTTACGTTGGTATCGCTCGGGCGACGATGTCGAGCGGCGTTTGCCGGTTCTTTCCACTTATCTCGGACACGTCCGTCCAGACGATACCTACTGGTATCTGACCGCTTGTCCAGAACTGATGGGACAGGCCGTTGAGCGGTTAGAGAGGCGTTGGAGGACTCCGAAATGAAGAGTACATCCAACTTCCCTGGTTTGTTGGAGGGCTTCTTCACCCAGCGTTTGCTGCAGCAGAAACAAGCCAGCACACACACCATTGCTTCGTATCGTGATACGTTTCGACTGCTGTTCCGGTTTACCGAGAAACGCCTGCACAAACCACCCTCTCGGTTGACCTCGGAAGAGATCGACGCGCCATTGGTCGGGGCGTTTCTAAATGATCTCGAGAAAAGTCGCTCCATCTCACCACGCAGCCGCAATCTCCGACTGACTGCCATTCGCTCTTTCTTTCGCTATGCAGCTTATGAAGCACCAACACACTCGGCCCAGATCCAGCGTGTGCTGGCGATTCCCGGCAAACGGTATGACCGTGTGCAGATTCATTTCCTTTCACACGCCGAACTGGACGCACTTCTTGGCGCTCCGGACCTAGAGACCTGGTCTGGCCGCCGCGATCACGCTCTGCTGATGGTGGCGGTGCAGACTGGGTTGCGCTTATCTGAGCTGACGGGTTTGAAGCGACAAGATGTCATGGTCGATACAGGCGCTCATGTGCGCTGTACAGGGAAAGGACGGAAGGAGAGATGTACCCCACTGACCAAGCAAACGAGGGCTGTATTGAAAAACTGGTTGAATGAACCCCAAAGGGCCCATACGGAGATGCTTTTTCCCAACGCTCGGGGCAATCGTCTCAGCGGTGATGGCGTGCGATACATCCTTGCAAAGCACATTGTGACCGCTTCCAACACCTGCCCTTCGCTGCTTAGGAAGAAAGTGACACCGCACGTGCTGCGCCACACCATGGCCATGGAACTCCTTCAGGCGGGGGTCGATCGCGCGGTGATCGCACTCTGGCTTGGACATGAGTCCGTGGAAACTACACAAGTCTACCTCGATGCCAACCTCGCTCTTAGGGAGGAGATCCTTGCAAAGATGAGATCACCAAATGGTACCAACTCCGGACGCTACAAACCGCCCGATAGCCTCCTGGCCTTTCTGAACGGACTGTAGCATCGCAAAGCTATGTCGAGCAGTAAGGGGGAGTCAAACTCGGCGGTCTCCAGTCTGATGCAGACTTGCTGGAACGGCTTCCTCTCCTCTCGACATAGTCCGGAAGGCCACATGGTATCGGCTATCTCGAGAGCCAGATAGCCGATATACTTGATACTGTCCATAGAAGGGTGTTCCTTTCGGTAGAGTTCTGCCTGACCATCAGAAACTACCTCAAAGGGGCGCCCTTCTATAATGCGTGGGAAAGGGTGAGGTGTGCCCTATGCGTCTGAGGTACTCGCGTTTTGTATTTAGCCCTTGAAACGTCATCATTCCGACGGCCGTCCAACTCGCTCGTGCGCAATCACGCGACGGCAGGTGTCGGCAGTCGTTCCGCGTTCGCTCCTCTGATCAGGAGCCACAGCATGATTGCAAGTTCACTAAAGAACGCAGGCTGAGAGTAGGTAAACGATGAAAATCTAACGCAGAGAACAAAAAAGGGAGAACCATGAAAAAGGTGTCTGCTGTAACGCCGTCGAAACGCTTCAATCCTAACCTGAGACCCAAATCTGGTGAGGGGTAAGGGGTGACGTGTGCCCAACCTCGTGCTTTCTGCCCCGTGTTTCATGTGGCCTTTTGCCCCTGAATGTATCAACTTTAAGTCTCATGCCTGCCGTTTCGTGATAGGCTAATTCCGCCACGGTCATGGCGGGTTGGACCGCAAACCCAAGAGCTACCGAAGCAACCGCCATCACGAACTAACGCTTTTCCTTTAGCCATCTTCGTAAGGCCCGCGCAAGATCCCAATACCGTTTGCGCCACACCCGAAAACCATTCCTGCCTCGCTTTATCTGCAACGAGGCGGTAGAGCCCCAGTGAGGAGGTCAAAACGTGCTCTCCAGATTCTGCCTTGTCTTGTCTCTAGTTGCATTGCTAGCCGTGCCTGCGGCAGCTAATCCCTTTTTCTTCAGCACAGGAAACCCCGACGGAAAGATTGCCACGCTGGCGCGTGTCGGAAGTCTCGCCGGTATCCAAACGGAGACTGCTGACGATTTCCTGCTCACCCAGTCGATGACGCACATCACTTCAGCGACTTTCGTAGGGTCGATCCCTATCGGGGTTCCGTTGAGTTCCATCTCGCAGGTAGAGATCGAGTTCTATCGCGTGTTCCCAAATGACTCCGATGCGTCGAGAACGCCGCAGGTTCCCACAAGAGTGAACTCGCCGGCCGACGTTGAGATCGGGTCAGCAACGCGCGACAGTCTTGCGGGCACACTGAGCTATACCCCCGGGATCATCAGTTCGAGCTTTATGGTCCTGAACTCGGTGGTGAACGGCATCAATGCCAAACCCAATCAATTTACCGGCGGGGAAGGCCCTGTGACCGGGGAGGAAGTTCAAATAAATGTGATCTTCACGACGTCAGTTGATCTTGCTGCTGGCCACTACTTCTTCAGGCCGGAGGTACTGCTTTCGACCGGCAACAATTTCCTCTGGCTTTCTGCACCCAAGCCCATAGTCCCCCCTGGAACGCCGTTTGCGCCCGACCTTCAGACTTGGATCCGCAACGACAACCTGGCGCCGGACTGGCTCAAAATCGGTACCGACATAACCGGACAGGGCCCTTTCAATGCCACGTTTTCGCTTGCGGGAACGAGCGTTCCCGAGCCATCGACCTGGGCGCTGTTGAGTGGCGGTTTAGGTGTGCTTGCGTTCTGGAGCAGGAAGCTGAACTGAGTGGAGCTGATTGTAGGAAATTGCGATAATAGGCGCTCCATTTTCGGCTTCACAATTTGGAGGACCCGGAGCAACCAAGAACACGACAGTAGTTTACGAAGCCGCAGGCGACAGCGTGAAGGTAACAACAGACGGCACCAGCGGCGATGGTAAAACGGTGCATACCGAGTGGACGGGCAAGTTCGATGGAAAAGACTATCCTGTCACAGGTAGTGCAGACACGGATTCGCGGGAATACACCCAAGTCAACGCCCATTCCACGACCTTCGCTAACAAGAAGGACGGCAAGGTCACGCTCAGCGGCAAGGTCGTGGTCGCGGCGGACGGCAAAAGCCGTACTGTGACCGTGTCAGGCACCGATGCTTTTGGCAAGAAGGTCACCAGCACCGCGGTTTATGACAAGCAGTAGCGAAGTTAGCCCCAGCTCTTGTATTTGCCTGGCTTCAGGAACCTGCATCCGTAATATCAATATCGCCGAGCTGAAGCACCGAGTTCTTGAGGCGAACTCCGGCTTCCGCATGGGTCCGATTTGGGTCCATTTTGGGTCCAACTGGAGGGCCGAAATCGAGCGGGAAGATAACGATAAGAGCCGTAGTTACAATGGATTAGGTTTGGGAGACTACAGCCCTGAAAAGGCTGGCGTCGGCGGTTCGATTCCGTCCCTGGCCACCATGTTTTCAATCACTTGCAAGCCTCTAAAAACCGATTTTACGTCCCAAAACGTCCCAAAACTCTATTGCAGCCTAGTCGTTGGAACGGGCAGTTTCTCTACCGCTCGTCTCCGCGACTCTGGAATGTCCTGAACGTAGATATCCATCGTCGTCGAGATTCGTGAGTGGCGCATCTGCCCCTGAATATCCTTCATATCGGCGCCGTGCCGCTTAAGCCAGGTGCCATAAGACGTCCGGAGGCAACGCCAGTTCACAAAGCCCATGCCCAGCTTGCGGGCTACCGGCTTGATGAAGCGGGAGAGAATGTTGTTATCGCGCATCGGCTTGCCGTCTCTGACGGACTGGAATACCAAGTCGTTGGGTCCATCCGCCTTGACGGCGTTGTAGTGTCGGATGGCTCTGCCGGCGCGTACCGATACAGTCTTGAGTTTCAGCGCGTGAATCCGCTCGATGACGTGCCGCTGAACGGCCACCGCAGCGTTACTGGCTTCGCTTTTGGGAGCTGACCAGTCACCACGACAGCAACGTTCATCGACCATGAGGCAGTCTTCTACAACATCGTTCCAGCGCAATCCGATCAATTCGCTCACACGTAGTCCCGAGTAGACTGCCACGTACACCATCGTCGCGTACGGCTCAGGGATTTCTGCAAGGATCTGATCGAACTGTTCCGAGGTGATGTTGGGTTTTGTGACTCGCTTGCCTTTGCGGTTAGGCGGTAACTGCACGCCTTCGACGGGGTTTCTGACGAGCAACTGATAACGCACCGCGGAACCCAGGATACTCGACAGTGTGTCACGAATCTTGTCCCTCGATTCATGCGCCAAGGTGCTTGTCGACATTGCGCTGAAGTATTTTTGAAGCTGCAGGCTTCCGAGATCTCGCAGACAGAGCTTCCCGAATGCTGGCAGCAGGTAATTGGTGATGACGCCCCGGTATCGCGCCTGTGTGCTGGTCGCCATCAAAGGCAGCACTACCGGGATGTAGGTTTCATTCACGTAGGTCGTAAAGTTAGTGGCCGAACCGATGGACTCTAAGTTTTGGTTGATGGGTCGCAGGTACTCGTCCACGATCTTGAGGACTTCCCGCTCCTTTGTATCGGCGGGACCCAATTTGACTCGCTTCCGCTTTCTCTCCAGCCTCCCTGCAACGAAAACGTCAGTCCATAGCTTGATCCACCAGTAGTTCCCTTCCCGAAACGGTTTAGGGTGTTGGTACCTTCGCCGTGCCACGCGCTCGAAGTCTCCTTCCCGCGCAAGGCTCGGACTTGCCCCAGACACAACCGTACCATGGTGATTTGCCGGTACTGGTCGCGCTTTGGCGAGCGGGAATAACATCGGCTATTAACTGTCTGCAAACCGGTCTGTTGGCCCTGGCCTTTACTGTGTTCTCCGGGCAACGTCTTCGCTGATTCCTTTGAGCCCGCAGGTCTGGCACTCGTAGATGCCCAAGTTATTTGGTCGGTACAAGGCGAAGCTGAAACATTTTGGACAGCGGGGGAAGGATGAGCACCGGAGCTCTTCGGGGCGGTCGACTTTCGTATTCTCAAAAATTTGTGCCCGAAATGTGGCTCTATCTTCACCATCATCACCATTTCGCGTCGATGCGGGTGACGACGGTGAAGGATCTAAAGCGAACTCTCTTGGTGTTAACAATTCGTCGTCACCAGGAAGCAGATCAATTAATCCTATGTGACTCCTCCGTATGTATCGGATCGGAGGTTGGTTTCGTATCCTCGGCCGGCACCAGACTTATGCGGCGATAGCGAGCATGGGACACTGACTCGAGCAGGCGTGCCTGCAACTCAAGCTCGATGAGCCGTCGCATGTTGCTGAGGTGGCGCCCGAACCCCTGGGCACTGCGGGCGATCGACAGCCCGTTATCCTCGGCGATTTTCTGACACTTCCTGAAAAGATCACCCACGCTGATATCTTCAACGGGGCCTTGTTCAAGCAGGAGTCTGAGTGCCTCAACCAATCCGTCAGCTTCGGCGGCAAACCGGGCCTGCACCCTCTCCAGTTGAGCGAGCAGGTCAAGGAACTGAGAGGATGCTTGACGGGCGGCAAAGATACGTTCTCCAAAGGCGGCAAAATCGGCCATGCGGAACGAAAGAGATTTCGCTGGATGGATGGCCAGCGCATCGGCTGTCTCGCCCAGGAAAGAGAGCAGCGCGCCCATGATCCCACCGCGCCTCCGCTCCAGTTCGCTAAAGATCTCGCTTTCGGCGCGGTACAGCGTTGGACGCTCGAAGTGCAACGGCAGAAGCCGCTCCACTACGTCCGCGCGATTGAACCGCGGATCGCGGCTTGAAATCAACAAAATGGAACGAGGCGTATAAGCCAGTTCTTCATTGGTCGAATACAACTTCCGCAGCCGGAAACGTTGTCCCGTGGCATAGGTCGCCAATGCGTCGGGCAGCCAAGGGATGCGGCTGTCGGCATTGTCCAGACCGAGTACGACGCGATTGGTGACTGCCGCGACAAAAGCATCCTCCTTGTCACGGCGAATCCCCGTGACATCGAACCGGGAACCGACGAGCAGCCGGCCAATCAGCCGAACCGCCGTACTTTTTCCTGATCCTTGCGGCCCCAGAAAGCAGGGCACCAGGCGTGTTCGGCGAAGCTCCGGAAAGAATTGTTGAAGAAGCCAAACCAGAATGAATGTCTTCGAATCTTCAATCGAAAGCTCATGGTTGACGAAGAGCAACTGATCCAGAAACCAGCTTAGCGCCTCCCGTTTGCCAAACTCAGGCTGCCACAGGGTGGCATCATCATCTACTGCGAAAAAGATGCCATCATCTCCATTGTGCCGTTCCTTCCACTGCCCACCTTTCTCCCGCGACCAGACTCCGGAAGTCCCGTCGGAAATAGCTAAGGCTCCGGAATTGGGATCGTAATAAGCTAGCGTGTGCACTGCGCTAGTGGGCGAGTGGCGGAGCGCATAGGTTCGCGATTGGTCGATGGCGAACTTGAAGAACGTTTCGGTCAGGCTCAATCCGCTCGCCGAGGCGACCAGCCTCTCAAAAGCCTCACTGTAAATGTCGTAGATGCGCCGTTCAGATTTGTGAAAGAAAAAACCCCGTCCATCGGGCGTGTGGAAGTATTCACCTATGAATGCCAGATATTCGTGAATCAGCAAAGCAATGTTGCGTCTCTTGTCGAAAGCAGCTACGCGTCGTTGGAGCGCGATGCCGCGAATCGCGTATGCCAGTTGAGAACTCTCGGTAACATAGTTTGATTGCGCAGTGCTGGATGTATCGTTCCCCTCTTTGGCCTTATCGCGGCTCTCTGCTGCTGCGGGCTGGCCCAGCTCGCATAGCTTCCTGAAGTCGTTCCAGTGATCGCCACGTTTGTTTGAGAACGGGCATGAATCGTGATAGCACCCCATGCTCACGCCACCATCTGTGTGCTGCAGAATCCACGCATCCTTCGCACCACAGCCCGGGCAAGGAATGCTGAAGCGGGTGAAGTTCACTTCATTGTGCGGCTTGCCATTGATCTCGACGTGATGGGCTTCGAGATACGCTGCGACGTCCACCACCCGCTTCGGCCCATCAGCGCGCTTACGGACTTTATCCTGTTGCTGTACGCGGAATTCTTCCGGTCCGATCTCGCCGCGCACGAAACGGTCGTGTAATCCCTGAGCGTCGAAATCGGCGATCAGGGAGGACGCACCGTTGTAGAGCTTGCCACTGACGACAAAGAAGCGCCCATTGCAATAGAGTTCGAAGCCCGTGCCATCGGCGAACTTCTGGCTCTTGCCGCCGCCTCTGAACACGCCCCGCACGATGCCATGAAGGCCCTCGCCGCGAATACTGTGCTCAACATAGGTATTGCGTAGCTCGCTGAGTAATTCATCGGCCCACGGCACCACATCGCCGCCTTCTACGAGCACGCCATCCAGATCGATGCCGCTGAAGCCGGAACCTTGAAACATGAAGCCCAAGCCATCAAAGAAATTCTCGCTCTTGGCCAACGCGCGCTGTGCCTCGGCCAAGGTGCTCCAGGTCTTGGGATCATTGCTGCGGGCCTCCCGACGCACTCCGTTACGCATTACTTGATGCGGAACTTTGGTGATTTTCCACTCGCCGCTTTTGTTCTGACGGACCTCGAATTTCCACAGCACCCAATGCTCGAGCGTCTTGAGTTCATCAGGAAAAGCAACCAGCGTTGGCTCGAGGTTCTGACGGGCGAGACCGCGGTACCGGACCAGTTCCTCGATAATCTTCGACGGGGGAACGGATTGCTGAATATTTGCCTTCGATCTGGTTTGCGATTTACCCATTGCTTTACCTGCCTTCGTCAGGGCTCGGCTGCTTGCGTTGTTCCGGCGAAGAGCACGTCATTTCCTTGGCAGGGGCTCGCTTTGGCCGCAGTGGTGTTTGTCGGGATCCAGCAGAACAACAGACGGCGGATGATGGTGGGCGCTCATGAATACGCCCTCCGCTGGTGGGAGACGCCATTTAGACATCGCTCTCCTGCTCAATGAGTTCCAAAGTCTCAGTTCGCTGGGTGTGTGAATGATCATGGCTTTCACTGCTTCGTTACATTTCGTATTGGGTATATACGGCTTGTCGCTGGATCTTGAACGTACTCGCTGGATGTCCTGATGAATTCGGCGAACTGCTCGCGTTCCTCCTGGCTCCAGCCCAAGAGTTCATCGATAATTTTGTCCATGCGGTCGCCTACCGCCTTCACTGCCCAGGGAGCGAGCCGGTAGCATTCCAGTTCACGTTCAAGCTTCTCAAGCTCCACGATCAAAGCTTCGACTGCGACGGCACTTTTTCGAGCGCCCTCTGCGATGTTGCGTAATACGGAAAGTTCTGCACAGCGCTGCTGCCCATGGGGCTCTCTGCGTATCCTCTCTAGGTGCTGCTCAACAGTGGTGAAGAACGCGACACCTCGGAGTTTCTGGATCACTTGGGTAAACTGCTCAGTTGCTTGGGAAATGCTTCTTGAAGCATACTTCCGTTGTTTCCTGACTTTCACAACACATCTCCATATGCGGCGTCCGAACCTTTGACGGGGCTAAGGACGCCTCAGTTTTTGCGGTGGATTACTGGGCCTCGCGCAGGCGGCCAAGAAAAGCGACGTGCCTCTCACGCGAGTAATCTGCGAGAGCGTCGCGCAGCACCCTCTCCTCCCACGGCTCGAGGCTCCCATAACCAGTCTCGGCGGCTGACAGCCGGTAGCGGCTGGTACGCGCCCTGCGTGCTAGGTTCTCCTGGGAGAGTCCGACCATCAGCCTTAGTTCCCGAATCGAAGCCATCGCTTAACCTCCATTGCAGCGTTCACCGCAACGGCCGCAGGATAGTTCGGATCAAGTTGGGGTAATAGGTAAGACTGGGAGGGGCACCTAGTTTTTCTACTATTTGTTAGGAAGGTGATTCTGGAGGACTTAGTGACGGCTTTTTGGGGCGTCCTCGGGGAATCTTTCTGAGCTGATTCCAGCCTAGTAACTCTGCCGCAGCTTTAATGCCGGCAAGAATCGTGCGAACCATGGCGGGCTTTCGATTCCCTATTTCCGACGAGGATCGCCCGGCAAACTGATACAACACGAACCAGTCCAGGTTAACCGCACTGTATTGGCGTGGTGCCCGGATTAGTTTCCGCTTTTTAGCCAACTTTTTCGAAGCCTTCCTGTATTCGCGCAGGGCAGCGTCGCGCACCGGAGCCTTTGCAACGTCGCTACGAGTTACGACACCTTTGATATCGGTTCCAACGAGTACGAGCCGATAAGGACGCTTGTTCAGCAAAGGTACAAACCTAGTGAGCGGTTCGTCCGCGGAGACCAGCAACGAGTCATCAAGTGGTTTCATGCATTCCCGCACATTACCCCTGAACAGTTTGTCTCGCTCCAAGACCCCGATGATGTGCGATTTATGACGGACGGGTATCTGGTCAAATTCAGATCGTTCTGGGTCCCTAAGAACATCCCCGGCGTCGTCATCTGCCAGGCAACAGACGAGCCTGAAGGTTGTGATCTGCGAAACCCGTAGACCCGTCTCGAGGCCGGCCATGGTCGTACGAAATATCTGCTGCATATTCAGCTCATAGCCTGTGATCCCGAACGTGTACGCAAAGTGCGGTTCTCAATGAACTCCACGTTGATATTCCCATCGTCCCAAAGAGCGTTCGGAAAAGGAAAAGCTATTTTACCCGCTGTTGGAGTTGTTTCAATCGCGATCAGAGCTGCAGGATCGTACGCTTTCTTTTTCACGCGCTCCGGAGAGGTTCTAGAAATGTAGGCTTCTCGGCACGGCCAACGCCGGGGCTTCTCCATTCCCAGCTTCCCAAAACCGTATAGGCTAAAGCATATGGGCCAACCCCTACCGATGACCGTCTCCCACGACAAAAGCCTGCAAATGATTTGCCACGCGCTGCGCAACCGGCAGGTCATCGATTTTGTACATGCGTCCGTGCGGACAGGCTACCTCGAGTTCTTCCTGACGCAAGGCGAGCACGTGAATACTATGCTCGACGAAGCTTTCGACAGGCTGGCTCGAAGCCAGAGCGACGCCATTGATCCGAAGAAGCTAGGCGAGGCCACGTCGCTGCTTCTGGAAAACACCTTTAGGAAAGGCGACAGTTCGTACTGGTTCAATCGGGGGTATCACGAGTACAAGACACGGATAAAGCCGGAAGCCGATTTCCAGCAAGTGAAGCAACTGATTCCCGGAACAAGCGTGCTTGATTACGGCTGCGGTAGCGGGTATCTGGCCGCGCGCTTGGCGCTGGGCGGATACAACGTTTTCACCACCGACGTTCTGGATTACTGCTACGAGGAAGCCAAACATCTCCCTTTTGTGCAAATGACCTCCGCGACGCATATCCCATATCCAGACAACAGCATTGATACCGCACTCGTCCAAGCCGTTCTCCACCACATCGATCCAGGCGACCTGCCGGTCGTCATTCAACGGCTGGGAAGGATAGCGAAGCACCTGCTGATAAAAGAAGATACGTACGATCTGCCGGCAGAACTGGATGGATTGGCCGAGCGTATCGCGGCAGAGCCCTTGCTTAAGTCATTCACCCACATGTCCCGCGAAGCGCAGTACCAGGCTCTCGTGCTGATCGACTTTTTCGCCAACGCGATCGCTCAAGGTATCCCGGAAATGAACATGCCGTTCGAGTTCAAAACTATCAGTCAATGGCGACAGATTTTGGGCGATAACGGGTTCAGGATCGCCAGGACTCTCGTCGTCGGGTTCGAGCCAGGACGGATGCACAAGAGCTGTCACGTGTGGCTACTCTGCGATCGCATAGTTTAAGGAGGTGGTGGTAGTGGAGGTGCCTTCGCGTTCTCACGCGCGAAGGCTTCTTCCATTCCGCCAGAAGGCAGGTGAGCAGAAATCGGAAAACCCGGCCTCAGCGGGGAGAGCTTTTCTCAAAATGCTGCGTCAAGAAGTGCAGTAGCACTTCCGAATTCTGCGAAATTTCCTCTGCGAACAGTCGGAAGGGGTGTCACCCCTACTGCTTGAGCCATCGAAAGCCGCCAGAAAGCGCTGCCAAGGCATCACCAAAAGCGGTACGCCTTGCACGGCTTGGGCGATGGAGGGCACGGGTATTCGGACACACCTCACCCTTACCCTGTGCTCATGTGGCTAATTAACCACCGCCAGCCGTGGCTATGCACTACCCGAACTCGCCGCACCGATTCCTCCAGCCAAAGTTACGAAGCACAGATTTCAGGCACACCTCACCCTTACCCTGTAACACTAATCTCCAGAATCTTCGCAAGTGGCGACGAAATTCAAGCGCCCCCCTCCGTGCTAGTCGAGCATGGGGAACCGGCACCCAGTACGCCTGAACTACGGCAGCAAGTGCGGCAGTTGAACCGACGCGAGCGCTCGTGCGACTGTCACTAATCGACTGCGGGTCTGCGCGGGCCTGCCTGTTTTCCGGACGGGCGGCGCAGACCACCGGCCAGGGCAGACGTATTCCTTATCGGAGTAAGCAATCCGTTACGGTCTCTCGGTTTGAACTTCGCCGCCGCAGGTGTAGCCTTAGCGTCGAAAAGGGGTGCTTCCTATGCGCAAAATGGCTCGTAGCTGCCTTAGTGATTCTGAGTGCAGTGGTGCTCACCGCCGCGACCTGCGCCTCTCACGCAAGCAAACGTCCGCTTTGCTGGTTCAAGTAGAGACTGAGTGAACAAGGGCAGCCCCAACTGCCGATGCCACGGACGCAGTCTCACCTGCTGCTTGGGCCGGTAAGCACCTGCATGTTAGCCATCTGTGGACCGGAAATCGTCGCTCTTCCCGGTGCGGCGAGTCCTCTGGCCTTGTCGCTCCGGGAAATGCTCATAATTGTCCGAGATACGGCATGTGTGGCTCGTCGTGCAGGCGTTAAAGCGCTCGGACCTTCGTGCGGCGAATAGTTGTCCGGGATCTGAGAAGCCCGCGCCGTCGACGCGCCCGGACGGGGAGAGCTGCCATGGGGTGCTCCCAAGGAACCGGTTGGAGAGTTCGGTTAGTACAAGACTTCCTTCTCGCCGTTTGTGGCGATCAGCGTCTGGAAAGTCGCGACGATTTTGTCGCGCCGTGCCATCACGGCCTTGACTTCATCCTTAGTCAGGTAATTCTTCGTCTTTGCAGCCAGTTCGTCGCCATTCAAGGTCTTCATCTTTTCGAAGAGGTTCCGGTCGCACTTCACCAGATTTTTGGAAGCGCGCAAATCTTTATTCGTCCGGAAGGCGCGGGAGAAATCGATGCGCCATATCGTCCAGTCTTCCCCGATCAGCAGGTTGGTGAGGTTGGGATCGGTGTCATAGACCAACTCGTCGAACACCCGGACGCGGGCCATCTGCCGGTTCCATTTCTCGACGTCAGGAGGTTGGATCGTCTTCTCCACGCGCTCAGCTTCATCCATCTTCACGGGCAGCCACCAGCTCAGCGAACCGGTTTTGCCATTCCATTTGCGCTCGACATAAACCGGCAGCATATCGTCGATGCCGAGAAGTTCGGCAAGCTGGTAAGCAGCGATGTTGTACTTGTAAGAGTCGACGAAGTTCATTTCGACGCGCCCGCTCTCCAGAGTGTTCCTTGCGAGGTGTTCATCAATGGTCTGAAATGACGCGTCGTGCGTAATGGTGCCGTTGCTGAGCGTAAGTCGCGAGGGGTGCGTCACGCCTTTGCTGGACGGCTTGCTCTTGATCACCTCAGCCGTCTGGAGGAACTCCTTGATTTGTTCTTTGGTGAGAGAGCTGTCGTCAGCCGCACGGGCCGTCAGCGGAGTGCTCACACACATCAGGAGAATCACAGCTAGGTAGGGTTTCGGCCGGAACCAGCGCAACTCGAACATAGGCTTCCTCACTGAATGTTGGTCACTGTATCCCAAGGTATCTGTCGAGGCAACTCCAATTTTTCCTCATACGTAAGGCAGAAGCCCACCCGGCCGGAAAATGTTCTTGACTAATGGTTACGGGGAGACTATCTTCCTTCTCGCTTAACCGAATCGTCTATCGCGAGAATCAGTAAATCTTTTGCATGGAGGATGCCATGAAGGTCCCGAAGACTGTTTTGCTCTTAGTATTTGCCGGAGCAGTATTTTTGGCGATGCCGGCGAGAGCCTTCCAAGCCTCGACTGAACAGAAAGCCGCACCTGCAGCAAAAGAGACGAAGTGGCAGGGTTACGTCGTGAGAGTTGACAAAGACAACTCGATGATTACCATTCGTGGCGGTCCGCCGGGGTCGACGGATAACAGGCAAGTAATCTACGACACCTCGACCGTGTGGACGAAGGTTGGAAAGCCTCTCGAGGACCACGATTTTAAGCAAGATACATTTGTAATCTTCTTAGGATCGGTGGATAACAAGGGCATATTGCACGCGACCCGTATTGACGAGCGGCTTCCCAAGCCCAGCCGCTGACCAGTCGATCGCTCTAGCTTCATGCCTCTGCGGGTTGCAAGGCCGCAGGGGCTTTAGTTTTTTGCCTAAGAATCGACGGCCACAGCGTCCAAGCGAAGTTTTGCGACCCGAGCCGTTTCGCGCAGGAGCGGGTCGGGATGCTCCAAACACTTCCCTAATTCGGCTTCCAGAGATTTGATGGCAAACTTTCCCACAGCATATGCGCCGCAGGATTTCAGCCAGGGATCGTCGCTGGCAACCAGTTCGGCAACCGCCTGCTCGCGACTTCCAACCTTGGTACGCACCAAATGGTTTGCAATTGCCGCTTTCTCGATAGGACTCACTTTGCCGTCGAGAAGCGGAAGCAGAATCGTCCGCAGCTGCGATTTCAGCACATTCTCTAGAAACTCCAATGCGTTGTCGTAGACCTTCGAATTGGTCGATTGTAAACCGAAATATACCGAGTGCAGATCCAAATGCGGATACAGCAGTCCGAGGAGGCGAAAGATTCTTTCCCGCTCCTGTTGCATAGATTCGTGTAACGCATACACAACCGGCTCGCCCGACTCTCCGGGAGCGCTCAGCGCCTCCAGAATCTGATAGGACCGATAATGGCCCATGATCTCGGCGGCAAGGACGGTCTCCACCAGTTGCCGGTCCATTGCGATTTCGGGATGTAGCTGATGAGTTTTGTTTAAGGCGCTGATCATTTGAAAACGCAGCCCAGTATCCCGCTCTAGAAGATGGTCGCAAATGACACGTGCCGCGCTTGGCGTGCCGATACTTACAAGGATAGGCGGTATCGCCCGTCGCACGCTCATCAGGTAGGCGGAATCCCCGAGATGGCTCCCGAGTAAAGCGACGACCTGATCTCCCAATCGGGCGAGCGCCTTTGGAGCGTCGGCGGAGAATTCACGGTTAGCAAGCAGCTCTACGACAGTCGATGCAAGAGCCTGTTTGCGCAGCGCTCCGACAGAGCGGATGGCTTCACGCACAACGGCAGGAGCGGGATCACGAAGAAGATTGGCCAGCAACGGATCGAAGGAATCCGGGAGTTCGCCCAGGATACGGGCCAATTCCAGACGATTACATTCGCCCTTTCCTCCGCTCTCGCTCGACATTCCCAGCAGGACTTGATGTGCGATTTCGATGTTCTGTGCCTCGCCCGGACGCGCAAAGAAGGCGGCTACACCCGAACGCACAGAATAGTCGGCGCACTCACCAACTTCGGAGAGCAAGGCAAGCGGATCAACATGGGCATGGTGGACCAGGTACAGCATGGCCTCGGTGCGAACCCCGGAATCGGGATCTCGGAGCAGGGCTTCGATGGCAGGCCGCACTGTCTTATCACCGACGTTGGACAGAGTTGAGATTGCTTTCTGGCGGACCTCCGGCGAAGGATGATGGAGAAGTCCACGAACCACGGGATGTGCAGCGCCCTGCCGCTCGACCTCGAACAGACTGAGAGCGTAGAGGATATCCGCCGGATCGGAGGTGAGAATTTTTTTGGCCAGCAAATCGGCGGTCGAGCGATCGAGGGTGAGTGTGGAGGTCTGTTCAGCATCGAGGCGATGCTGGCTGATGGACTCCTGCAAAACGACGACGTACTGCTTTCCCGCCACATACACCGCTGCCAGCCATCCCAAAGTAAGAAGTATGGCAATCCAACTGATTTGCTGCGGCGACCAGCCCATGTGGGCCGCAAAGATAAGAACAACGAGTCCCGCCAAGCCATCTCCCAGGCGCCACACCACGGTGTCGATGAACCACTTTGCTTGGAGTTTCACTCGATTCGGCAGAGGCAAATAGAGCAGCTCAATACTGGAACGGTCGACGGAGTATCGCAGAACTTGGTCGCTGCCCTTAAGAATCAGAGCAGCCGCGATGGTCCCAAGCACAAGCAAGCCGGCCGATCCGATCAGAACCACAACCGGAAGGACGAAGAGCATTTGGCCGATGCCGAAACGGCGGAGAAGGCGTGTGGTCAGCAGTAGCTGAAAGAGGAGAGCCAGAATGCCGGCATAAAAATAGAAGTCGGCAAAGAAGACCGCCAGGGCGTCTGCGTTTGACGAGAACTGCTTCGCGAGGGCTTTGAACTGCCAGCCCGTCATGGTGGTTGCGAACGACGAGATACAGATGACAGCAGCGATAGCGCGCACGTAAGACGAAGAAAGAACTGAGCGCATGCTGTCGCGCAGATCTCTTTGCGCGGCTCCGTTGACGTCTCGGAGCGGATCATGTTCTGGATCGACGCGCATCTTTCCGCCCCTCGAAGCGATCGCCATGAGAGCGGAACAAATTACCAGAAGGACAACCATAGCGAGCAGGAGGCTGTCGGTGCCGAACGCCCTCGCCACAAGCTTTGAAACGCAGCCGCCGAAAATCCAGCCCAGGATTGCGCCGCCACCCACCATGCCAAAGATGCGCTTGGCTTCGCGCGTGGTAAGTAAGCAGTTGGCGAGGGTCCAGACCTGCGTTGGAGCCAGGACCCCAAACATCCCTACCCATACGTAGAAGATTGGATAAAGCCATGTGGCTCGAGAGTAGTGAGCGACCAGCCAGAACGCCGCGAAGGTGGCGGCGAAAAGCAAAGGACTCTCCACCAGCAAATTTCCTAGTGAGGTGCGGTGCCCTACCCGCAGGTAGACCAGCACCACGAAACCGACAAGAACGCCGCTGGCGATGTCCACATAAGGAAGTTGAACGGCTGGGAATTGAGCGAGAAATAAGGCATCGCGCGCTACTTTGCCGACCACATACGCGCTGATGGTGAGAAATAGACAGGCGCTCAGCGGGACGCCGCGACTCAGGTCTCCTGGTTGGAGATTCAGCGCCCGTTCGAGCGAGCGCTTCATATCACTAACACCCTTGCGTAGTGATCATCCCCGGTAACGTTCAATTCACTTTCCCTGATGCCCGAGCCTTGGAGTCGAAAACCACTTCTTGGCTGTCCAGATATAAGGCAGTAAATTTGCCTGCGCTGATTTCGAGCGCCGACGCCCTGCCCCCTGGCCAGTACGACGAGAGCATGCCGGTGTCGATCAGGAACGCTCTGCCTCCGAAACGGCTCCGAATGTGGGTCACCTTCTGTACTGTATGCGCAACCACGATGTGGGCGGCATCATACGCCGCCAAAACTTTTTGGACTTGCGAAGTACCCTCTTCCTCGCTCCACTGGTCATATCCGCGAAACCAGAGCGGACCATCATCGCTCATACAAGTCCAGCTATTAACCGCAAGCACCCGTTGCAGCAAGTTGTGGTATGCCGCGTCCGGCGGCTTTCCGGCTGCACGTTCCGCCAGCAGCTCTCCTTGCGCTGCTACCAAAATCTCTTGCAGGGTGAAGAACGGCAGAATCACCTTGCGTGCTACCAAATCCTGCTTCGCCTTCTCGAATTCCGCAAGTTCTTTCCTCACTTGCGAATTGATTTGATCCAGCGACCAGGAGATCATGCTGGGGCTAATTCCACCGTGCACGAAGACAACTCCTCCCAGCTTGGCCACCGTAGCGTGTTGCCGGATCCACTGCCCATAGCTCCGATCCGGGCCGAATGCTTCGCGATACTCAAGAAACCCGGGAGGATGCTTTGCCATCCACTCTTCTTTCGTAGCGGCGAACACAGGTTGTTTAAGCGCAGGTAGGGTCTTCGCGTGGCTTTCGTACCACGCCACATATTGCTGATACGCAGTCTCCCGGCTCTTGCCGGAGTCATTATTAACGAAACTAGCATAGCTTTGCGGGGGGACGTAACGAAGGTCACCCAGTACATTCATAACCTCGTGATTGCCCAGCAAAGGTACGACTTGCCCGCCGGCTGTCCCGGCCTCTTTCTCCAGCTTCATGACCAGGTCCATGGTTTCACGCCCCTTGGGGCCGCGGTCAATGAGGTCGCCGGTTTGAATCAGCGTAGCTCTCCCGCCAGTCCAATGGTTTTGCTCATCCGTCAGGCCGGCTCGCCTGAGTATCAGGCAAAAGTCATCAAAGGCCCCATGCACGTCACCAATGGCAACCATGTGCTCCGTTGCAGTGTCGGATGCTTCCTTTGCGTATAGATTCGAAGGAATACAGGCGACAATCAGGAACAACCACAAGAAAGCCTCTGTGGCGCGGGTACGCCCAAACACACCGTCAACACATGAGCCGCCAATGTTGGCCGTTCCTCTAACAGAGAACAAACTGTCCTCGCATGAAGACCTTGATGATGGCATGAGTGTCCTTTGAAAACCAGTGCATGTTAGGTTGACTCGTAACGGAAGTCAATCATGCTGGGTTGGCTTATTGGCAAGCGGCCGTCGGGTGACCGCCGCCCCTATGCCGATCAAATTACCTGAATCAGCCCTCAGCCGAAATTGACCGACAACTTCTTTGGCCCTATCATCAAGCATCCTTTGTACACCTCATCGTCATGATCGACACGACGATCTCGCACTACCGCATCATCGAGAAACTCGGCGGCGGCGGTATGGGCGTGGTGTATAAGGCGGAAGACAGTCGGCTCGGACGGTTTGTCGCCCTGAAGTTTCTGCCGGACGAAGTTGCGCGTGATCCTCAGGCGCTGGAGCGGTTTCGTCGTGAGGCCCGGGCCGCTTCCGCGCTCAATCATCCGAACATCTGCACCATCCACGACATCGGCGAGGAAGATGGACGTGCCTTCATGGTTATGGAGTTTCTCGACGGCACGACGCTGAAGCACCGCATCACTGGCCGTCCACTGGAGACGGAAGACGCACTGTCGCTCGGAATTGAGATTGCGGATGCGCTCGATGCGGCACATGGCGAAGGCATCGTGCATCGGGACATCAAGCCAGCGAACATTTTTGTCACCAAGCGCGGGCACGCCAAGATTCTCGACTTCGGGCTGGCGAAGCTGACAGGCCAAGCGGCAGCCAATGCCGAGACCGAAACCGCAGTTGCGGAATTGGAGCCGCAGCACCTGACCAGTCCAGGAGCGATGCTGGGCACGCTGGCGTACATGTCGCCGGAGCAAGTGAAGACCAAAGAGCTGGACGCTCGTACCGACCTATTCTCTTTCGGAGCAGTGCTGTACGAGATGGCGACGGGCAAGATGCCATTCGATGGCTCAAGTTCGGGTGAGATGTGCGGTGCGATTCTCCGGGACGAACCGGTGCCGCCATCGCAGTTGAATTCGCACGTTTCGTCCGGACTCGAGGCGGTAATTCTCCGTGCGCTGGAGAAGGACCGGAACCTGCGTTATCAGCATGCTGCGGACATGCGGGCTGAACTGCAGCGGTTGAAGCGCGACAGCGACAGCCGTCGGCACGTGGCGGCGAGATCGAGCAGCCCAGCGACCAGCGTGCAGATGACGGAAGCGCCACTCAGCCCGTCGGGAACAGTCGCTCTGACGAAGCCAGCCTGGCCTCTGTTCGCCGGAGCTGCCGTGGTGCTGATTGGATTCCTTATTGGCGGAGGATTGTACTACCATTCGCAGCGGAACAAAGTTCTCACCGATAAAGACACGATTCTCGTTGCCGATTTCGAGAACAAAACGGGCGATGCGGTATTTGACGATACGCTGAAGACAGCGCTCACGGTTGCGTTGAACCAGTCTCCGTTCCTGAATGTGCTTTCCGATAGAAGAGTGGGCGAGACGCTAAAACTGATGACACTTCCTTCCAGCACAAAGCTGACGCCAGATGTGGCGAGGGAGCTTTGCATGCGGGCGGGCAGCAAGGCCTACATTGGTGGATCCATCGCGAACCTGGGCAACGAGTACGTGCTCGGGCTGAAAACGGTGAATTGCCAGAGCGGCGAAACGCTGGCGCAGGAGCAAGTAACCGCCAATGGCAAGGAAAAGGTGCTGAAGGCGTTGGGTGACGCTGCCGCAAAGCTGCGTGCCAGGCTGGGTGAGGCGCACAGTACGGTCCAGAAGTTTGACACACCACTTGAACAAGCCACTACACCTTCGCTTGAAGCCCTTCAGGCTTACAGCTTGGGAAACAGAACCCACATGGGCAGTGACGATCGCGCCGCAGTGCCATTCTTCCAGCGAGCCATCCAACTTGACCCGAACTTCGCCATGGCCTATATCAAGCTTGGGGTGGTTTACGACAATCTCGGCGAGCGCACCTTGTCAATGGAGAACACAAAGAAGGGCTACGAGCTGCGCGACAGGGTCAGTGAGCGGGAGAGGCTTTACATCGAGAATAATTACTATGGCAATTTCACCGGCGACTTGGAAAAGGCGCGACAGGTTGCTGAGCTTTCGTTGCAGATGTATCCGAGAGATTCTGATACGCGGGGTAATCTAGTATGGGTCTTGGCTGCTCTCGGACAATACGACAGAGCTTTTGCGGAAGCACGTGAGGCTTTTCGCCTCAACCCGGGTGCCAATAGTTATTCCAGCCTTGTTGCTAGCTATGCCATTACGAATAGGCTGGAAGAAGCCTCGGCCATGATCCGAGAGGCGCCGGCGAAACAGCTCGATTCTCCTCCCTTGCATTTCTTTTCCTACAACACAGCGTTTCTCAATAATGATGCAGCAGGGATGGAGAAGCAGGTTGCCTGGGCGGCGGGCAAGCCGGGAATTGGATTACGAGTGAGATGGCGATTTCTCAACAGTTATCGTGGGCCGTCGCCAAACAACGGTCACAATTTGAATTGCGAAACAGTAGCCGCCCTCACTCTCTCGAAACCGCTACGGTGATGCGTAGTGCTTGCGGTTCCATTTCGGGATTCACTGTCGTATTTTTTTTCGCGGCGTAAGCCAGAGCATCGTCACGGCACTATACTGTCTAGTTTTGGGTGGGCAGGTGAGAAGACTGCGCTCCGGCTTCGTCTTATTCGTCGTGGTGCTTGCGGGTCTGGCTTTCGCTCTCCCTGCGGAAGATGTGCGGGAGACTCCCTACGATGAGTCCGAGTCCCTGCCTTACGAAGCTAGTGCTGTGTTCTCCATCAGCGTGCCCAAAACCGTCGCCGACGGGTCAGCCGCGCCGCTCTGTGTTTCTCCGTTCCGGTTCAGTTTCCTGAGAGGGCTTGGCTCGCAGCGTCCTGGTCAGGGCACAGGCTCGGCTTATTCCGTCTGCGATTCCCTCATCATCCTCAATCGCTCGCTCCGCTGTTAGAAATCCCACAACCTGAATCCCCAATTTTTCGCCTCCCCGAAGAGCACTTTCTGCTAAGGGGAAAAAGCAACACCCTCGGAGGCAAAGATCGCAGTCAAGTCATTTCTTCCATATGTATAAGGAGGTTTTATGCTGTGTCGTCTTGTGGTTTTTCTCGTCGTTGCGGCTCTGCCGTGTCTCGCTCAACCCGGAATGGGCAATGACTGCACCATTGCAGGTACGTGGTACGGAGGCAGCGTTGTTGCCTATCAAATGACCGTCACTCCTACGACTCCAGCGGGACACTACATCGTGATGGCCGAGCCCATGTATGTGAACCCGCAGGCCCCTCTCGCCGCCAAATACACTGGACAACTAATAAAGAAGGCTGACGTTTACGAAGGCAGTATCTTGTCGCTGAGCGGCGACAAATCGTTTATCAATTTACCCCCGGGTACGAACCCCAAGATGCCCGATCTCGAAGTCGGGTGGAACTCTATGCAACTGCTGGACTGCAATACGATCAAGAACACGATTCCGTTCTTTGGTCTATATTTCGGCGCGGCTATCTGGCAGCCTGGAACTCCGTGGACGGGAATCAACTGGGTGTCAGGCGGGAAAGTTCCGCTCCTTGATTCACCGGATGTGGACTTGATCCCCGTACTGACTGGTGATGTAAAGCCGATCGTCGAAACCTATCACCGGCTACAGAAGACGATCAACCCCAATCTCGTGCATCACTGAGAGTAATTCTTTTGCCTCTCCGACCGAAAAGGAGGTCATCCGTACCTGATTTGGTTTGAGAATGGGCGGACATACGGCAGGTACAACGCTACGTATATCGCCTGGGTGTGCACGAACTAACGTTGAAATAGCAACGACAAGACGCCGCTCCTCGGAGTGGCGTCTCTGCCAGCGGCGCATAGATGTTCATAACAGCCCATGTCACACCTGATCCCGAAATGGATCGTCGGATCACTTGTGACATGGCGATGTTACGCCAACTACGAAGGTCGCTAGCCAGATCACACGGGGTGTGTGACAGATTTCACCGACAAAACAGGGCAATCGGTGTTTGCTTCATTGTGAATTGCTTTGCCTCTCCGAAGAGCAGTTCCCGCCAATTTGAAGTACAAGGAGGTCCCATGGCTCACAAGCGTACTTCCAATATTCAGCTCCTTTGTGTTGTTTCCTTATACCTGGCAATCTTCACAATTCTTGTTCCTCTACTTGTTACTGCTCAGCGTTCTGATGCGAGTCCGCGGAGTATGGCGTCAACCGCGTCGACGCAACCGAATGGCTCGTCCAACACCTTAACCACTCTTTCTTTCCTGCCCGCGGTAACTTACGATTCCGGTGCTTCTACAGCAACGTCTGTAGCAGTTGCAGATGTAAATGGCGATGGTAAGCCGGACTTGTTGGTTGCGAACGCATGCGCGAGTAACAGCGATTGTAGTCATGGCTCGGCCGGGGTCTTGCTGGGCCGAGGCCGTGGCCAGTTTGGGCCGGCGCGTTTGTACGACTCCGGCGGCTTTACTGCCAACTCAATCACAGTTGCAGATCTGAATGGCGATGGCAAGCCGGACTTGATCGTCGCCAATTGTGCGCTCGGTCCACATTCTTCTTGTCCGGCTCCTGGTAGCAACGGTGCGGTGGGCATCCTGCTGGGCAATGGCGATGGCACGTTTCAGCCGGCCGTAACGTATGACTCGGGCGCAGCAAACGCCTTCTCGGTAGCAGTAGTCGATTTGAATGGCGATGGCAAGCTTGATCTGGTTGTAGGAAATTATTCCTACCCCAACCCTAGTACCGTCAGAGTGCTCTTAGGAAACGGGGACGGGACATTCCAACCGGCGACGGTGTACACCCTAGGTGGGTCGGGTGCGGTGTCTATCGCGGCGGCTGACGTGAATGGAGATGGCATACCAGATTTGCTGGTGTCGTGCAATGGAGGGGAGGTCGCCGTGCTGCTCGGAAACGGGGACGGGACATTCCGCATGGCAGGATCGTATAGTTCCGGTTCGTTTAACCATTGGGGAGTGGTAGCAGCAGATGTAAACGGCGACGGCAAGCCTGACATGATAGTGGTAAACGCCGACATGGGTGTTTCTTCTGAAGGCACGGTTGCCATTCTGCTGGGAAATGGCGACGGTACGTTTCAGCCAGCAGTAACTTACGACACAGGCGGAATTGGGCCACGCTCGCTCGCGGCGGGGGATGTCAACGGCGATGGTATGTTAGACGTGGTGGTGGCGAACGAGGTTGCCTGCAACGAGTGCGATGATCGCGGTTCAGCGGGCGTATTGCTGGGTAACGGTGACGGCACCTTTCAGCCGTCGATGACATTCGATTCCGGCGGTGCCGTAGCCGTGGCCATCCAACTCGCTGATGTAAACGATGACGGCAGGGGCGACTTGGTCACGGCACATAGGTGCAGAAAAGTGTCTCAAGGCGCCTGCTTCGGCGACGGCATAGTAGGCGTACTGTTGAATAACACCTCATTCTGCGCGACTCCGCCCGTGGTCACGCTGTCCATTACTCCGACCTCTTTATGGCCTCCAAATGGAAAGGTGGTGCCAGTCACGATGTCCGGGACGATTACAGACACCGGCTGCACGATAGAAACCGCCGCTTACGCTGTGACAGATGAGTATGGCAAAGTGCAGCCAAGTGGACCGGTGACATTGGGCCCAGGAGGCGCTTACTCTCTTAACGTCTTACTGCAAGCCTCACGCCTCGGCAATGATCTGGACGGACGTCTTTACACCGTTACCGTTAGTGCAACCAACAACGGCGGGAACACTGGATCCCAAAGCGGCACGGTGGTTGTTCCTCATGATCAGGGGCACTGAAATCGGCGTTGCGGTGGTACACGAAACATTGTTACTCGAGACCGGTTCAATGGGTTTGCCTGAGGTTGAAATTCTCCACCTCCTTAGGCGAGCCCCTTGTCACTCGGACCCACTTGCATGCGATAACGGAACTGTAGCTGTTGAAGACAGACAAATCTGTGATGCCGATGGTTATTGGCGAGAACAGGCGTGGCTGTTGAAAAACTCTATTGCGGTGTCTTTCGGTAGAAAACGACGCGCTAGGATGCCCTATAAACGTCCTTCTCGAAATCGGGATACATTTAGCATCATCCGTGACTGCCACAAGCTGACTTTTTCAACACCCACAGGCCATTTCACTTCCGATCTCGAAACAGGCCATGAATCAAAGTGTGTGCCGCAACACGCTTATCGCGTATAACCGCAGATCCAGGGGTTAAAACGCAGCGGTCCCCAGTATGGCTCAGAAACGACGGCGTCCGGATTGCATCTTTTCGAAGCTCAATCGCCCACCCCGCCTATCCCCTGTTTACGCTTCAACTGGGCATCTCACGGTGCCCAGCGCAAAACTCGGGGCCGAGTGGCTCGCTACTCCTTTCTCATAGGACTCTTTCATTCCCTACCTCATGCCGGTTTAGCCCGGCGCACTGAGAAGACGATTTATCGCCAACGAATCAACTCACTGCTTGTGCAATGACTGTGACAAGCTAATCAGATTTTGCGGGAGTACTCGAATCACTCCTGTGCGAGGACTGTCAATTTCGGCAATCAGAAAGAACGCCACCGACACCAGAAAAGGCACCACCGTAAACAGAACACCTTCCCTTCGACGTCCGCTATAACCAATCAGGAGACTGCAACAGATCGCAAGAAACACCATCAGTCCCCATGCTGCAAGTGGAATGCGGTTCCACCAGGCAGCCTGTGTGTATCCCTGTCTATTCAACACATCGTTCATTCCCGAAACGGCTAGCGTGACGGGTGGAGTTGGGTGCGCTTCAGAAACACTCTTTACAGTGGACCACATTTCCGTCTGCAGTTTCGAGGTTACGCTATCGATTTGCTCAAGCTGGTATGAATCGTGAGTTGTATAGAACAATATGCGCTGTTCGAGATACTGCTCTAGTAACTTGCGGACTTTTGCGCCATCTGGGGCAGGCAGTAGGTCAGCCCGCACATACTCCGTACCGATCGCATTGGCTTCTTCCTCCTCATAATTCTTACGCTGATCGTAACGACTCACAGCCATGGAAAAGCTGAACCCGATGATCAAGGCAAGCAGCGTCAGGCTGGCGTTGATCACCAGCGCGAAATCATCTCTCTCGTCCTCCCGCAATGGACGCTTTCTCCGGATGAAGGCGCCTATTTGTGCAGAGAGCCACAGGATCAGCAGAGAAAGCACAAAAAATGCGAGCGGGCGGCCCAGTAGTGTCTTCACGTTTGTTCCTCCTGAATTTGTCTCTCTTTGACTATGAGTGGGACTGTAAAGGGCCGTTAAAGAGCCGACTGACCGAACGGTTGAAAGTTGCTGTTGGTAACAGCCGTGGGTGTTGAAAAAGTCCCTTCCGTGGAGAGGATACTCGCCCGGTTGTTTCCAAGTTGTACTCATTTCTGTCTTCTCTCTGGGGGACTAACTACGCTGTAGCGGCAAGATTGGGACTCGGTACTTTACTCAAGAACCGAACTAGCCGTTTGATGTTTTGTGCCGCCGCAGCCGATTGGGCCGAAGGCTCGTGCGATTGGACGTGCTAGTTTGATGGCTCCAGTTGGACATCCAGCGTAAGTCTTTCCCCCGACGCCAACCGAAGTGCCTTGCCGCCTCTGACACTCTCCTGCCACTCCTGAAAGCCGTCGGCTACAACGTGTACGCGGAGCTCTTTGTCGGGGGGCAGGAGAATCCCCTGTGTGGAAGAGCAACTGCTTCCAAAAACCAGAGTCGGGGGATTCGTTGGCCGCATGACGACAATCCTCATCGAAGGTACAGCAGCACTGGTCTTACGGTTCGTCAGGTTTATTCGCAGGAAACCTGCCTTGGGTGGCAGATGTACCGTCAGTACTCCCTCAGGATGAGCGGGAGTTACCTCCACCTCTTCAGGCTGAGTCTGACCAGATTCACCAGTACTAAAGGCCGAATAGCCTGCATCTTCGTCGTTGGCATATACCGTGTAGCGTCCCCACCATGGCAGACGGGCGAACCGATACTCGCCATTCTCGTTGGTTTTGGTTGCCGGAAGCGGTGTCCCAAGTGAAACACCTAAGGGCAAAGCCGTGAGCAGTATCTGGCTGGCCGGATGACCGTCAGTATCATAAGCGGTGCCATAAATAGTTCCGTTCGTCCACGTACTCGGCTCCTGCGCCCCTGCAACTGCCGCCAGGAGAAGAAAACCGACGATGGCAGTACGTCGATTCATGGAACGGCATACTAGCACAGCTTGGATAATGGCGACTGGTCGAGGACAAGTCGACGCGGGTCGCTGTCGCAATCAGCCCATTTCACTTTCGATCTCGAAACCGCCACCGAACACGGATTAGGAGTGTAAAGGCGATGTTTTACCAGCAACACACAGGCAGGTTAATTCTGCGTTTCATACGCTCCCATGTCGCAGCGGGGGTTGGTGGTGTCGTCCGAGTCGGGACGCGGCATGCCCCGCTGATCGGTCTTCAGCAGGTGGCCTGAACCGTCTGTACAGCCACTCGGGTTACCTGCATCAATCGCCGGGCTTCCAGTGTCGCGCCACACACCTTCCTCCCAAGCCGCATCAATCGCGCCTCGCCACGAGCGTCGCACCGCCTAATCACTGCGACAAACGAACTCTGAGTATCTTTCGTAATAGGGTGAAGCTGGTAATCCCCACCCTCGGCTATCGGTAGCTGTTGTAATCAGCGCCCATTACACTCGCAATCCTACCAGTTTGCCATCGAATACTAACTCCATAAGCAGACAGGTCGTCCACCCTCCCGCAAGACAGGTTCGCTTATCCGGTAAGCAGCAGGCGAACTGCGCCCCAAAAATCAGGTGCGTCCTGCCCGTGAAAAGCAGGTGCGACGTGCCGGAAAACAGGTCTCGCCGCGCCGGTGATGGGACGGCGGTCTCTTGCCCGTTCAGCTTCTCGTAGCGGATTACGAGTGAGATGACGATGTTACGACATGAAATCCGGTCATCAGCGAACTGGCCGGTAGAATCACGGTCGCTCAGGGTTACTATAGGGGCCACCTATGTGGACAGATCTAAAGCACCGGCCGGATTTACTGCTCCTGTTATCTCTCCTGTTGCTGATTCTCTTGCATCCAGTGCTGGATCATGGAATTGTTAGTAACATTTTTCTGATTGTACTGTCATTTGTACCGGTCATTTTAGCCACGATCCGGTTGTCGCAGATAAGAGGCTGGTGGTGGCAGTCCCTGCTATTGGTCGCTGCCATTGTGATCTTCTCCGTAGCAAACCAGTTCTGGCCGAGTCCCGCATTCAGCACAATCAAATGGGTATTTGTGGCCGTGTACTTTGGGCTTATCGTGGTTGGCCTTTTCTCTTATATCCTGAATGCCGAATCGATCACGAGTTCCCACCTATTTACCGCAGTCAGCATCTATTTGTTGCTTGGCTTGGTGTGGTTTGCGCTCTATTGCGCTGTGGTGTCTATCGACCCGGGAGCCATCCTGACTGGCCAGCGGGAGCTAATCGAGCACAGGAGCGAGATTCTGTACTTCAGCCTCGGGACCCTTACCACGCTAGGTTACGGCGATGTTGTCGCGGCCCACAGCGTAGTAGCGCATTTAGCCATCTTGGAGGCGGTGGCGGGCGTCCTCTACATCGCGATGATCGTCGCGCTATTGGTCGGCAGTTACCGGCGACCGAGTTCATCCTGAGGTAAGGAGCGCCATCGGATAAGCAGTCCTTAACCTGTAGCTTACCCCCTAAGCTGCAGGTGATACCCGACCCCCCTGCGGTCTCTTGCCCGTTCAGCTTCTCGTAGCGGATTACGAGTGAGATGGCGAGTAGAGTCGAGAACAGGCGCAGTGACTGTAGTCTCCCGGTGGGTATGTGACTCTGCTTTCGCCTCGTCCCCTCAGTCCGGTTGGCCTGGTCCTGTTTCCTGTTCC
>Ga0306920_100001553_pt1 | contig 28630 bp, 19 predicted proteins | sample flu12Cox44000170_FD_204666 | JGI IMG/M metagenome (GOLD analysis project Ga0306920, IMG submission 204666) | Lab enrichment of tropical soil microbial communities from Luquillo Experimental Forest, Puerto Rico - flux4day.12C.oxic.44.000.170 (v2)... | ecosystem: Environmental > Terrestrial >... | reverse complement strand
CGAGCCCCATGGTGAATGCGCCGATGGCACAAGTGACGAGGGCCCCGGCCACCATCAGTTTCAAAGTCTTCTTGTTCATCGTCATTTCTCCTTCTGGTATGTTCGCGGCAAGAAAACGGGCCGCAGTTGATTGCAGCGCTTGGTTTGCCAAAGCGCTGCCGGTTGTGGCCGTCCGAACGCCGGACGGCACTTACCTCTCCTGCAATCCGATGAACACAGCGGGACGGCTGATCCCTCGCCTACGCCCCGGCGCTCCTCGCTGGCTTTTCTCGTTCCGTACGCACGATGGTTAATCCTGCTGTTTCACGCCCAACAGTTCTGCCTTGACGATGATGCTCCTTTCCACTTGCGGTCTGCGGTACAATGAAGGGACATCACTGCCGGCGCGCAGACCGAGCGCCGGGGAGATGCCGGGCCGGTGCGGGTGCTGCTTGGCGGCGGACACGCACCGGCCGCTTTTTTGCGCGTTCTTCGCTCCGATTCCAAAATCAAAGGCTGGACTACAGAGTCCTCACGGCCCCTCGGGGACCTCCCCGCCGGCCCGCGTGCCGAGCGCGCGCAGCATGCTTAGGCTTGTCTGATCGCTCAGGAAGCGTACCGAACCATCGGCAAGGGCGAAGTTCGCGCCGCCCGGATGGCCGCTGCCGTAGGCGCAGAGCCGATTCACAATCGTCCATGGGTCGCCGACTTTCGCGGAAGGCGGTACTTGGTAGTTGATCGGTACCAGCGAGCTGAGCAGTACATTTCTGGGAGCATTCAAAAAGAAGAATGCCCACAGTCCCAGCCCCGCGATAGGAGCATCTACCGTATCGACGATGCGGTCGAACTCCGGGTCGCGGTGATAGCGCTCGCCCAGAAGCAAGGTGTTACTGGTGCCGTCGGTGACATCGGCGATGCGAACGTGGCTTCTGCCGAACAAAATGCAGTCGTTGGTTACGCGAGCCACATTCCCAAGGGTCCCTTGAGCGGAGCGTGTGCCTCCGTTGCCGCCATAGCTGCTGAGGCCGTAAAAACCGTTCGACCAAGTGTACGTCGGGTTCGTGTCCATGTAGTACCACACCGGAGCCGGCAACGGGTCGGACGGACAGCGCATGACCTTGAAGACTTGGGCCGTCGTGGCACCCGTCCCGCCGGCGACGTTGTTGCGCTGATCGGTGTAATCCCAGCGGCGATACCAGTTGCCCTGTTCGAAATAAGGACTGGATTCGATCCACCAGTTGGTGCCATTGGCCCAGCGGCCAGCGCCCATATCCTGGGCGATGGAATACCCGACCGGGAAGCTGCCCCTGGCATCGTGATAGTTGTGCAGCGCAAGGGCGCTTTGTTTAAGGTTATTCTGGCATTTGGCGCGGTTGGCCGCCTCGCGCACCTTCTGCACCGCCGGCAACAAGAGCCCGATCAGCACGGCGATGATGGCAATCACTACCAGCAGCTCGATCAACGTAAAGGCGCCCCGGCCGAACTGCGTAGGGCGGATTCTCAATCCGTCCAGGGCACGGACGGATTGAAAATCCGCCCTACGGAATGATGCGAAGTGAGTCTTGGGCATGGGATGGCTCCTCCCGGGTGAACAACGCTGTCCTGTCACTTTGCCGGCTCCCTCTGTGGCTCGGCGGTCGGCGGCACGCGCCAGAGCTTGATGGTCCCGTCCAGGCTGGCCGAGGCGATGCAATCTCCGTCGGGGCTGAAGGCCACACTTTCCACCCAGCTCGTGTGGCCGCGCAGCGTGTGCAGGATCTCACCGGTTTTCACGTCCCCGATCTTGATGGTGGAATCCGTCCCTCCCCACGCAACCAGCTGTCCGTCTTTGTGAAACACCAGGCTCCACACCCCGCCGGTCGGGTCGCGCAGGGTCTGCACTTCCTTCCAGGTCGTGGTGTCCCAGACCTTGACGATTCGGTCATCACCCGCCGAGACCAGGAGCCGGCCGTCCGGGCTGAACATTACGGCCGAGACAAAACCGCGATGGCGCAGCGGCTGGTCCACGATTTCTTTGCCAGCGTCTACGTCCCAGATCCGGATGGTACCATCCGCACTGCCGGAAGCGAGGCGCCGGCTATCCGGGCTGAACGCCACCGCGCGGATAAACGAGCTGCGGCCGGGCAAGGTGCGGATTGAGCGCCCGCTCCGCGCATCCAGGATCACCAAGGAATACTCAGGGCCGCCTGCGGCAAGGTAGCGGCCGTCGGGGCTGAAGGCTGCTACCAGCCCGGCCTCAACGTCTGCATAGCGCTCCTTCCACGTGATCGCATCCCAGACCCTCAGCTTCTGTTCCATACCTGCCGAGGCGAGGAGCCGTCCGTCGCTGCTGAAATTCACCGTCATCACGAAGCCGGTGTAACCGGGCAGTGTGTGGATCAGGGGGTTCGCCTCTCCCATGCGGCCGAGCTGGAGATCCCACAGCCTTACCGTCGCGTCATTCCCCGCGGACGCAAGGTATCGGCCGCCGGGCTGGAACGCCACACTGCGGACCCCGCCTTCGTGCCCGCGGAGGGTGAGGAATTCGTGCCCCGCCTCCCCCGCCAGGGGTGTGGCATCCCAGATCCGGACAGTCCCGTCCAATCCGCCCGAGACGAGCCGGTGGCCATCGGGGCTGAACGCGACCCCGCGAACGTAGCCCTTGTGGCCGCGCAGGGTGAGGGCCTCTTGACCGGTCGTCAGGTCCCAGAGTTTCACGGTGCCATCGCCGCCCGCGGAGGCGAGTCGCCGGCCGTCGGGGGTGAACGCCACGCTGACGACGAGGCCGACGTGCCCGCGCAGAGTCATGATGTCCTGACCGGTCTGCGCGTCCCAGACTTTGACATCCGCGTCGGCTTTGGCGCGAAAATCGCTGGGCGCGGAGGCAAGCTGTTTACCATCCGGGCTGAACGCCATACCGTCGATTCGACACTTGTGAGCGCGGAAGGGCAGGATTTGTCGGCCGGTCTGGACATCCCAGAGTGTCACGGTCCCGAGGGAGGTGGCTGAGGCGAGACGCTGCCCATCGGGACTGAAGGCCACGGCGGTCACATTACCGCTGTGCCCGCCGAGTGAGACAAACTCTTCGCCGGTATTGGCGTCCCAAACCTTGACCTCACCAAACACCGCCGGATTGCCGAGTCCGATGACGGCGGCGACCCACCGGCCGTCGGGGCTGAAGGCCACCTTATTGGGCCTTGCCTTGGCTTTTTGGAACAGTGTAAACCGTTCCTGCCCGGTCTCGGCGTCCCAGACCTTCACGGATCCGCCGCCCACCGTGCCGATCCGCCGGCCGTCGGGGCTGAAGGCCAGCCCCGAGACGTTGTCCAGATGGGTCAGGAATGACTGGACCTCTCGGCCGGTGGCCGCATCCCAGACTTTGACGACGCCGTCCTGGCCACGCGCAGCGATGCGCCGGCCGTCGGGGCTGAACGCCACGCCGGTCACGGCGCTGGGATGAGCGAGGACCGAAACGCTTCCCAGCCGCAGGCGGTTGAGGTAGTGCCACTCCCAGCCGCGCAGGTCCTCCGGGCATTCCTCAAGCAGGCTTAACATTCGGTCGAGATTGTTTGCGGACCATTCGCTCTGCGCGAGGGCAATGCGCGTGTAGTAGCCGTTTTGCCGCTCCCGTTCCAGGGCCTCCTCCTTCTGCTGCTTCTCCCGGCCAATGCGGACGTTGCTCGCCGCTAGGGCCACCACTCCCAAAACCAGCACCGCCGCGGCGAAACTCGCCATGGCAAACCCCCGCTTGTTCCGCCGCACGAGCTTGCGGAACCGGTAAAGCGCGGACGGCGGCCGGGCCTCGACCAGCTCATCGTGCAGGTAGCGCTGCACGTCCGCCGCGAACGCGCTGGCCGTCTCGTACCGTCGATTGCGGTCCTTCTCCAGGGCTTTCATCACGATCCAGTCCAGCTCCCCCCGAAAGAGCTGGCTCAGCCGCTTCGGATCGCTCTTCCGCTGGGTTGAAAGCGTGGTGGCAGCCTGGCCCAGCGTGCTGATGCGCGTGCTTGGCTTGGGCGGTTCCTCCTCGCGGATGATCCGGCGGATTTCCTCATAATTGGCCTGGCTCAGCTGCGCCTTATCGAACGGCGTCGTACCGGTTAAGAGCTCGTACAAGAGCACGCCCAGCGAATAAATGTCGCTGCGCGTGTCCACATCCAGGGCGCTTTGCCCGGCCTGCTCCGGGGACATGTACAGGGGCGTGCCGATCAATTGCGTGAACTGGGTGTAGAGTGTCCGTTCCGTTAAGTGTTGACCAACCGCCTTGGCAACGCCGAAGTCAATGATCTTGACGACCGGCACGCCGTCATGGGATGCAACCAATACATTGGAGGGTTTAATGTCCCGGTGGATAATCCCCTTCTGATGGGCATGCTCCACTGCGTGGCAGACATCGAGGAATAATCCCAGCCGCTCGCGGGGCGTGAGCCGGTTGTCATCGCAGTAGTCGGTGATCGGCACGCCTTTGACGAGTTCCATGACGAAGTAGGGTCTTCCAGAGCCGCGACCGACAGGGAGCGGGCAAGGGCAAGGATCACCGCCCCCTGTCGGTCGCGGCTCGGAATTTCCCGGTCGGGGCTCGGATTCTCCGGTTGTGCCGCCGTCAAACACTTTGGCGATATTGGGATGATCCATGAGCGCCAGCGCCTGGCGCTCGGCCTCGAAACGGGCGATCACCTGGCGAGTATCCATGCCCGGTTTGATCACCTTGACCGCCACCTTGCGGCGAACCGGCCGCTGCTGCTCGGCCACAAAGACCAGGCCCATGCCGCCTTCGCCAATCTGCTCCATCAGCTTGTACGGGCCAATGACCGTGCCGGGGCGTTCGGCAACGGCCGGTTCATCGTTTGTAGCAATGAGGTTAGCGGCGGGCTCTTCGAGGAAGCTGCCGGCGAGGTCGTTCTTATGCAGGAGGGCTTCGAGCCGTTGCCGGAGTGCCACATTGCCGCCGCAAACGCCGACGAGGTAGGCGGTTCGGTTTTCCGGGGGCAGTTCGAGGGCGGCCTCGAATACGTCACGTTCGGTCATGGCAGGTTTCTCCCGACGCTATAATCTTGTGCGAAATCGGCGTGCGAAGTGTGCCAAAAAATCGCGTCAATTCCGCTCGAATTCTTGGAGGAGCCAGGCTTTGGCGTAAGCCCAGAGGCGGTGTGTGCTGCGCAGCGACAAACCGAGCAGCTCGGCCGCGCTCTTCATAGTTTGACCGGCGAAGTAGCGGAGGTGAACCAGTTCCGCAGCCTGCGGCTCAACGGCCGCCAAACGGGTCAAGGCCTCGTCCAGGGCCAGCAAATCCGCGGGGCGCTCCGGGGAAGCGAGCGGAAGATCGTCGAGTTCGAGCCGTTCGCGCCCGCCACCGCGCTTGGCGCTGCCGCGGGCGCGGGCGCGTTCGACGAGGATGCGGCGCATGGCCTCGGCGACGGCGGCAAAGAAATGGCGGCGGCTGTTCCAGTGCTGCGATTTTTCAGGGGACTGACGTCCCCCGCTCTCTGGGGACTGGTGTCCCCCGCTCGCCACGAGGCGCAAGTACGCCTCATGCACCAACGCCGTGGCCTCGAGAGTCTGGCCGGGCTTTTCCTGAGCCAGCTTTTGCGCGGCCAGTTTACGGAGCTCCTTGTAGACCAACGGCAGGAGCTGATCCGCGGCGTGGGGATCGCCCTGCTCGATGGCGGACAGGATCTGCGTCACTTCGTTCATCGGCAGCATGCGCTTTCGAGATTCAAGTCGATGGAGCCTATTATAAGCTGACTACTGAAAAAGGGGTCAGTTTGACCCCTTGCCGGCGCAGCGGGCTAAGGTGTACCTCTCACAATTTCGGCGGTTGCGTTTCAAAAAGGGGTCACACGGGTCTGAGCCCTTTTTGAGACGGCGAGGGGTGTCCAGGCTTCTACGCAATTGTTAGCGTGCAATTTTGCATTGAGAGGACAAAAAAATATGTCGCAGGAATGGCGTATTGTTGACAAGTTGTAAATGGAACCAAGGTAGGGAGATCGGGAATATGTCGCAAGGTCTGCAATTACGTTCAAGGGGGCCGCGGGGGGTTGCAGCGCAACGTATTTTTTGAAAGAAATCTGGTATGAAAGGACGAATTTTCGGTGCAGTAGGCGTGTGGAATTAAGTGCTAGCCGGCGACGCGCCACTCGGTCTGGCATTTCCGTAATTCACTGATAGGATAAAGGTTTCGAACGATTTTTCGCGAACGTTTCCGCCTTGCATGGCGTAGCACCATGAGGGAAAATGCGCTGGGAACGTTGACCGGGGAGTGAGACCCTCAGCCAAATACGACCGGGGTTTGAGACCCCGGCCACACAAGAAAGAGGTGGCCTCTCATGGCCCAGGAAGTCTTTGTCGAAACTCGCAAGCTCACCAAGGTTTATCGCGATTTTTGGGGCCGGCAAAAAAAGGTCGCGCTCAACGCGCTCAACCTGCAAATCTATCGGGGCGAGATTTTCGGCCTGCTGGGTCCGAACGGTTCCGGGAAAACCACTACCATCAAGCTGCTTTTGGGCCTTCTGTTCCCCACCGACGGCGAAGCCCTGGTGTTCGGCGAACCCGCTGCCAAGGTTAGCAAAAACGAGCGTATCGGCTATCTTCCGGAAGAGTCCTATCTATATCGCTTTCTCAATGCCGAGGAGACCCTCGATTTTTACGGCCGGCTGTTCAAAATGCCTGCAGACCTGCGCCGCAGCCGGGCGGAGGAATTGATTGTCAAAGTCGGGCTTGCCAGTGACAAGAAACGCATTCTCAAGGAGTATTCCAAGGGGATGCGGCAGCGCATCGGGCTGGCCCAGGCGCTTATCAATGATCCGGACCTCGTCTTCCTGGATGAACCGACCTCCGGTCTCGATCCCCTGGGAACTCGGTGGATGAAGGACCTGATTATCGACCTCCGCGACAAGGGCAAAACCATCGTCATGTGCAGCCATCGATTGGACGATGTGCAGGACATTTGCGACCGCATCGCCATCTTGCATGAAGGCCAACTGCAGGAAATGGGCGAGGTCCATGCCTTGCTCGAAGATGCCAATCGGCTGGAAATCCAGGCCAGCGGCCTGCGCTTGAACGAGGCTTTGCAACAGGACCTGGAAGAAGTTTTGCGGCGGCACGGCGGCAAGATAGAAAGCATCGGGCACCCGACAACGACCTTGGAAAAGTTGTTCGTGCGGATCGTGGAGGAGAGCAAGGCGCATCCCGGGCGGCGTTACTTGCCCGCGGCAGACCGGTCCGGCGCTACCGCGGCGGACGGAGAAACGCCGCGGCGGCATCTTCCCGAATCGACACCGGTGCAAAAAAGCAAGGGAGCATAAAAGTCATCGATGTGGGCCACCTTTACGCTGGAACGCGATCCGCCGAAATTCGAGTCCGTTCCGGCGGATGTCCAATCCTGGTTGCTGACCGCCGGCGGTTTTTCAGCAGCGGCAATCTGCATCTGGCTGCCGTTTGTATTCCTCTCGCTCCGCGAGAGGATCGACGGCGGCATTACCGGCGGGCGTTCCTGGATCAAGATACTGCTGGCCATTTTCGTGGGCGGGTATCTCGTGAGCATGCTGCCTGCAGCAACCGCCATTTTGGGATACAAGCTGGGCTGGGGTGATCCGCCGACCACGACAGGTAAAACCATCGGGGACATGTCGACGGCGGACCGGTACAAATTCTTGTTTCAGTTTGACATCCTCAAACTTGCCGCTTCCTGCGCTCTCGTCGCCGTTCTATTGCCTGTTCTCTTCAACCTGAGCCGATTGAGCCTCCGCCGCATTTGGGCCCTGTCCAGACTGAGTTTCAAGGAAGCGATTCGCCGGCGCATCTTGTGGGTATTTTCCCTGCTGATTTTGGTATTTCTTTTTGGCAGCTGGTTTTTTCCTTACAAAGCTGAGGACCAGTTGCGGAATTATGTCCGTACTGTCTACTTTGTAATGACCGTGCTGCTGCTGGTAACCGCCGGCCTGGTGGCGGCCTTCAGCCTGCCCGCCGACCTGCGGAACCAGACCATCCATACGATCGTCACCAAGCCCGTAGAACGCTTCGAGATCATATTGGGCCGTTTCCTGGGTTACACTTTTCTGTTGACCCTGGTGCTGATCGTGATGAGCCTGTTTTGCCTGGTCTACATCGCCCGTGGGATCAATCAGGAAGCGGCGGAAGAGAGCTACAAAGCCCGCGTGCCGATATACGGGAACCTACTAGTCAAAGGGGGCAAAAACGTCGGCTACGAGTGGAACTACCGCCAATACATTTCCGGCGATGCCAAAAAAGACGACCCGGAATATGCGCTTTGGACTTTTTCCGACCTGCCCCGCGACCTGGCCAATCGCGGCCGGAAAGACAACGTCCCGGCTGGAGAGGAAGCGATTCCGGTCGAAATTACCTTTGATATTTTCCGGACCACCAAGGGTGAGGAAAACAAAGGCATCTACTGCTCGTTCATGTTTGAAAACTGGGAATGCCCTCGAACGGTTGACGGCATTCCGGAAAAGCTGGAACAATACCGCCGGGATCTCGAAAGCTTGAAGCAAACCGGCGCCACCAAAAGAGCCATCGATAATCAACTCGCCGCCAAGTACGGCTATTACGAAGTGCAATCGTTCGAAGTAACCGACTTCCACACGCTTGGCCTGGAAATTCCGGCTGCGTTATTCAAGAACCTGGCGGCCTGGAACCGGAAGAATCCAGCGCTGCAGGTCCAGGTCAAGTGCGACAGCCGGACCCAGTACCTCGGTGTCAACAAGTACGATCTTTATTTGATGGATGATGTCCGCAGTTTCGAAGTCAACTTTTTCAAGGGCGCGGTCGGTTTGTGGTATCGGTTGTGTCTGGTCGTCGCGGTGGCGGTTACCTGCAGCACCATACTTAACGACGTCATTAGTTTTCTGGTGACCGTGTTCCTTTACCTGGCCGGTTTGTTGCTGGAATTCATCAAGCAGGTGGCCGAGCACCAGGCGGTCGGAGGCGGGCCTTTTGAAGCATTGTTCCGGCTGGTCCGGAGGGAGCATATTTCCATTCCGCTGGATCAAAACCCGCTGGTCGCAGTCATTCAAAACACGGACAAAATATCGGAATGGATGCTCGGCCGATTCTTGAACTTGATTCCCGATATGGATCGGTATGATTTGACCGACTACGTGGCGGAGGGGTTCGATGTTTCGGGCTCCCATCTGCTGCTGGTCGGGTTGCTGCTCGTCGGTTATTTGGTGCCCTGGATGGTGTTGTCCTTTTACCTGCTGCGCGCGCGAGAGATCGCAGCCTGAAAATTCAGAGGTCAGAGATCAGACCTCTGACTTCTGACCCCCGCCCGCTGATTTCTGGAGGTCGCATATGGCCAGTCCGCTGCAACAGCAATCTCTGAGGCGCAAGATCATTTATTTCGGCCTCATTTTGGTGTTGTTTACCCTGACCCTGGTGGTTCGCCGGGCCGGAACGTATGGCATGGAATCGATGGCCAATGCCCTCGAAGTCCGCGAGCAAAACCTGGGAGAGGGCGATCTCATCGGCACGGTCCTGCAATTAAGCCTGTCCGGTTCACGCGGGATGGTGATCTGCTACCTGTGGGCTGACGCCGAGGGCAAAAAAAAGAAACACGAATGGAACCAGCTCGATCAGCGCGTAAGCATCCTGGTAAAGTTGCAACCGCACTTTATTTCGCCATGGTTGTTCCAGAGCTGGAACCTGGCTTACAACGTTTCCGTGGAGTTGGATCGCGTTCGCGACAAGTACTATTACGTGGCCCGGGGAATCGATCTGTTGGCCGACGGGGAACGGAAGAATCGCGACAATCCGGAAATGCGTTTTTCCATCGGCAATTACACACAGAGCAAGATCGGCATCAGCGATGAAAACAATACCATGCGTTCGCTGTTTCAGATGAGTTGCATGAAGCCTGCCGAGCGCGACCCGGCCCGTTTTCGCCGAAAAAACGGCGAGCTGGATTGGACGCAATTTGAAGATTTTTGTACGAGCCATCCGATAACGGTCCGCCGGCTCCGGGATCATCTCCGTTGCAAGACCCCCGAAGACGTTATCGATTTTCTCCGGGACAATCAGAAAATCCCCAGCCGCTACGAAGACCCGGATCCCTTGAGCGATGCCGATACCGCCAAATTCAGGCTCCTGGCCGATCGCTTCCCGGCACTTCCTCCCCCTTCCGAATTCGATCCTTCGGATGTCACTTTCAACACCGACAATCTGGGAGATGATTTCGATTGTTACGGAACCGCGCGCGCCTGGTACAGCTATGCCCAGGATCCGCTTCATTCCGCGAAGAAAAAGAAACCTCGCTACATGGCGAAGATCATTTTCCAGGGTTATCCGGCCCGCGCCCAGGCCTATGTCGCCGAACGCCTCCAGCAGGAAGGTTGGTTCGACGGCGATGGCTGGGAAATCACCGGCTGGAAACCGGCATCGCTGGGTAGCCCGGATGGACCCAAAGTATCCTTTGTGGTCGGCCGCGGCCGCAATTGGTCCGGCGATGCCTGGGAAAAAGCCCATCAAATGTACAAAGACCACGGCGAGAAAAACAAGTTGTACATGACCCCCGAAGATCTCCGGTCGCTGTCCCCCGAAGAACGGCAGGATTATGATTACAACCGGAACCTTACCAATTTCAAACATTTCTATTACCGATCCATGGTCGAACGCACCCACGAAGCCGTCGCGGGCCGAAAAGCCTTTTTCAACGCGGACCGACTGCGCAAGGCCGCCGAATACACTCAGGCCCTGCGCATGTACGAAAGCGACGCGGCCTTCGGACCCCCTGCTACCTGGCCCAAGGATAAGGCCGTCGGATGGAAACGTCTACTTCTCAACAACCTCGAATTCCGTCGCGATCAGGATATTCAAGAGGATATCTTCATGGTGCATTACCGGTATTTGAAATTGTTGCGGGATCGGCGGGAAGCTCCCATCCGCCAGTTGTTGTTGGTCACCGAACTGTTGTCGCAGAAAGCCGAACCCGTTTCTCCCTGGAATCCCGTGCCGCTATATGCTTCCGCTAAAACGACCATTCCCTTCAAGGATTTTCCATTTAAGGGCCCTCTCGATGATATCGATGATGAAGGGCAACCCTTCTTCAGCCCCGACGTTATCGCGCGCGCCCTCGGCCGCATCGGCAGCACCGGCCCGGTAGTGATGTCGGAGGGAGCCAAACTGGAACCCGCCCCGTTACTTCCACCCAGAGCGCAACCCTGACCCCATGCCCGACGTCATTCTTTCGATTTTGGCACATCCCGACGATGCCGAGTTTCTTTGTGCCGGGGCCATGATCCGGCTGGTCCGGGAAAAGGGGTGGGAGGCCCACATTGCCGCCATGACTCCCGGGGATTGCGGCTCGGCCGAGTTGGGAGCGGAAGAGATCAGCCGGATTCGGCGCCAAGAAGCTGCTGCCGCCGCGGCCCAGATAGGCGGCCGGTTTCATTGCCTGGAAGAACGCGACTTGCAAATCTTCTATAACGAACGACCGCTGGCAAAAATCACTCGATTATTACGCGAGGTCCGGCCGCGCATCGTGTTAACGCATAGCCCTGAGGATTACATGGTCGATCACGAAATGACGAGCGTCCTGGTCCGGACAGCTGTTTTCGCCGCTCCCGTTCCCAATTTTCTGGCGGACCGGCAACTTCCTCCGGCACTGCCTCGCATACCGCATCTTTATTACTGTGATCCCATTGAAGGCAAGGATTCCCTCGGGCATGACGTGCCGGCGCAATTCGCGATCGACATCACTGGAGTCATTGATTCCAAGGCAGCGATGCTGGCGTGCCATGCGAGCCAACGGGACTGGCTGCTCAAGCACCACGGTATGGACCAGTACCTGGAAGCCATGCGCTCCTGGAGCCGGCAGCGCGGACAGACAAACGGGATGGATTATGCGGAAGGCTTTCGCCAGCACCTGGGCCACAGTTATCCCCAGGATAATCTCCTGGGACAATTGCTGGGAACGAAGTAATCACCACCAACATTGACATAGTGGCGAGTGATGCCATTTGATGACTGGTCAGACTGCCCGAGGATGGCAAAATGTCGTCGTGGGGCACAGGCGGCCAAAGAAGATTGGCCGACCGCCTGTGCCTTCGGATGTTATTCAGCCTGTTTTCGTGTCATGGACGTGTCATTGTAAGGATGTCACGAGCACTCGATCCGAAAAGTAGGCGAGAAAGCCAAGTCATGACCGTGAGATTCCCTTCGTTGCCAATGACTAACTGAGCAGTCCCTTGACCAGATTACCGTGCACATCGGTCAACCGGAAGTCACGGCCCAGGAACCGGAAGGTAAGCTTGGTGTGGTCGATGCCCAGGCAATGCAGGATGGTCGCATTAAAATCGTGGATGTGGACCGGGTCTTTCACGATGTTGTAGCAATAATCGTCTGTTTCGCCGTAGGTGATGCCGGGTTTGGTGCCGCCGCCGGCCATCCACATGGTGAAACACCGACCGTGGTGATCGCGGCCATGGTTGTCCTTCGTCAGGGCGCCTTGGCTATAGACGGTGCGTCCGAATTCGCCGCCCCAGATCACGAGCGTTTCCTCCAACATGCCCCGCTGTTTGAGATCCTTCATCAGCGCGGCCGAAGGTCGATCGACATCCTGACACTGGCCGCGAATCTGTTTGGGGAGGTTGCCGTGTTGGTCCCAGCCGCGGTGCATGAGTTGAATGAAGCGAACCCCGCGCTCCGCCATGCGGCGCGCCAGCAGGCAATTCCGCGCGAAACCGCCGTCTTCGCCCTTGTCGTTGATGCCGTACATGTCGATGATGTGCTTCGGTTCTTTGGAAAAATCCGTTAACTCCGGCACCGAGGTCTGCATGCGGAACGCCATTTCATACTGGGCGATGCGGGTGTTGATTTCGGGGTCGCCAAACGATTGTGCCGCCAATTGATTGAGCTGGCTGACGCCGTCGAGCATGCGGCGGCGCATGGCCGGGTCAATACCCGGAGGATTCGAAAGATAAAGGACGGGATCATCTCCGGAACGGAAGCGAACGCCCTGGTGCTCGGTGGGCAGGAAGCCGCTGCCCCACAATCGGGAAAAGAGCGGCTGATCGATCTTGTTGCCGCTTCCCTGGGAAATCATCACGATAAAGGCCGGCAAGTTTTGATTCAGACTGCCGATGCCGTAACTCAGCCAGGCGCCCAGGCTTGGGCGACCCGGCTGTTGATGGCCGGTCTGGATATAGGTGATGGCCGGGTCATGGTTGATGGCCTCGGTATTGAGCGATTTGACGATGGCGATGTCATCGACAACGGTGCCCGTGTGCGGCAACAGCTCGCTGAGCCAGGTCCCGCATTTACCGTGTCGGTGAAACGTGAACATCGGCGCCACGCAAGGGAACGACTTCTGTCCCGAAGTCATACCCGTGATCCGCTGGCCCATGCGCACCGTCGCCGGCAGTTCCTGGCCGTGGTATTCGCGGAGCTTGGGTTTGTAGTCGAACAAATCGATGTGCGAGGGCCCGCCGGACATGAAAAGGTAAATCACCCGTTTTGCTTTCGGGGCGAAATGCAGGGCCGGGAGAACACCATTGGTTTTTACCAATGAATCGGCATTCGCTGCAAACAGGCGCTCATTGAGCAAGGAAGCCAGGGCAACGGTCCCGATGCCGGTAGCCGCCCGCCCAAATAACTGGCGGCGAGTTAACATTAATTGATATTCACGAGGCAGGTTCATTGGGGAATCCCCAGAAAAAAAATCCAGCGTGCCTTTTTCTTAAGCTTATCCTTTAGTCAGCGTTTCATCCAGATTCAAAATCACACTCGCTATCGTGGTCCAGGCTGCCAATTCCGCAACGTCCACACGTTCATCACGAGGGGCCTCGCCCACTGCCAGCAGTCGAATCGCGGCGTTCCTGTCCTTGCGGTAGACTGCAAGCTGATCGTCGAATAGCTTCTTGAGAAGTGTCACTTCCGCTGGCCCTGGATTGCGGGCCGTGGCCAGCCGGAACGCCAAATGAATCCGGTCCTGGGATGAAGTCGCCTCGGTCATTAGGCGTTCCGCTAATTTGCGCGATGCTTCGATATATGTCGGGTCATTTAGTAACACCAGTGCTTGAAGCGGCGTGTTGGTGCGTGCGCGCCGAACCGTGCAGGTTTCGCGGTCGGGGGCGTCGAACGTGACAAGCGTCGGCGGAGGCGAAGTGCGCTTCCAGAAGGTGTACATGGTCCGGCGATAGAGGTCGTGACCTTTACTTTGCACGTAAGTCTGGGCAGTCCACTTGGATCCGTCTTGCCGGTAAGCCAATTCCTCCCACAGTCCCGGCGGCTGATACGGCGAAACGCTTTTGCCTCCGATTCTGCCGTCCAGCAAACCGCTGATCATGAGCGCCTGATCGCGAATGAATTCGGCTTGCAGCCGGAGCCGGGGTCCCCGCCCCAACAGCCGATTCTCGGGGTCCTTGGCCAGTGAACCTGGATCTACAAACGACGATTGGCGATACGTGGCGCTGGTCACTATCAGGCGCAGCATCGCCTTGATATTCCAGCCGCTCTGGATGAATTCCACCGCGAGCCAATCCAGCAATTCCGGGTGGCTGGGCAAATCCCCCTGCGAACCGAAATCTTCTGTGGTCTTGACCAGCCCGGCGCCAAAAAACATTTGCCAATAGCGATTGACCGTGACCCGCGCGGTCAGCGGATGGTTCGGATTCACGAGCCATTGCGCCAGGTCGAGGCGGTTAAGCGGTGCGTTTCCGGGCGGAGGTGACAAGCTTTCAGGAATCCGGGCGGTGACTCTTTCGCCTCGTTTGTCGTACTGGCCGCGCACCAACATGAATGTATCACGGGGTTTCGGCAGTTCGTCCATGACCATGGTGGTTGGGATCTGCTTTTCCAGGTCGGCGTGTTCCTGCCGGAGTTTTGCCGACCGGTCCTTCAAGGCCTTGATCTTGGCCGAGACATTAGCCTGGAAATAATTCCGCAATTCGGCCTGCTGAAACGTAGTACGTTGATTCTTCGGCAGAGCCAGAATTGCCGAAATATTGTCCGGCAGTTTATTCGTCTGATGAGGCTGCTTCCCCTGACTTACGGCCAGGGACGCCTCCCATTGGGTTTGCTCGGCATCCACTTCCGGCAGTGGACCAGCAAGCTGGTGGTCGATCTGCTTCAGCGCGGCGGACAAGGCGTCCTGTCTTTTCAACTGGTCTGGTGTCGGGGTTTTTATCAGCGGGGTGGCATTGCCCGCTTGTCCGTCGAGTCCTTTCTCCGGTACGTTGTTGAAGAATGCATACAGTTGGTAGTATTCCTTCTGCGAAATCGGATCGTACTTGTGATCATGGCATTGAGCGCAGCCGACCGTCAATCCGAGCCATACCGTTCCGGTCGTGTTGATGCGATCGACGATGTACGCCGTCTGATACTCTTCTGGGATCGCCCCGCCTTCGAAGTTGATCATGTGGTTTCGATTGAAACCGCTGGCAATTCGCTGATCAAGCCCAGGGTTCGGCAGCAAATCTCCCGCGAGCTGTTCGATACTGAAGCGATCAAACGAGAGATTACGATTGAAAGAGTTGATAACCCAGTCGCGCCAGCGCGACATATCGCGGCCGCTGTCGATGTGATAGCCGTGGGTATCGGCATAACGAGCCGCATCCAACCATTCCAACCCCAATCGCTCGCCAAAGTGCGGCGATGCCAGAAGGCGGTCGACCGCTTTTTCGTAAGCATCGACGGAATGATTGGCCAGGAAGGCATCAACTTCTATTGGAGTGGGTGGCAAGCCGGTCAGGTCCAACGTCACGCGGCGCAGGAGTGTTACTTTATCTGCTTCGGGGGCGGGTCGCAGTCCTTCCTTTTCCAATCGTTGCCAAATGAAATTGTCGATGGGATTTCGCGGCGCGGGCTGGTTGGTCACTCCGGGCAACGGCGGCCGCTTGGGGGGCAAGAACGACCAGTGCGTTTGGTACTCGGCTCCCTGTTCGATCCAGCGCTTCAATAATTGTTTTTCGACGTCCGTGAGTTTCTTGTTCGATTCCGGCGGCGGCATGACATTGGACTTGGAGGAAAAAATGCGGCGAACCAACATGCTCTTTTCTGCATTTCCCGGCACGATGGGTATTCGCCCGTTTTCGGTCCGTTTCAAAGCTTCCGACCGAATATCCAGTCGCATTCCCGCCTGGCGTTCGTTTGTATCCGGCCCATGGCACTTGAAGCAGTTGTTGGAAAGAATGGGTCGAATATCGCGATTGTAACTGACCTTGGATTCGGGATCGGCGCTAAATGCAGCACCGTCCACGAATAGTCCGAATAGCCCGGAGATTGTTGCAATTCTCGCGATGGCAAAACAATTTCTTACCATGGCACCGTCATTTCGGTTTGCGTAATTTGAATCGAAAACTGTGGCCGGCGATTTCCAGCGTGTCGCCGTCTTGTAACGGGGCGCGGTCGACCGATACGCCGTTGACAGCTGTGCCGTTGACGCTACTGAGATCTTCGACCATAATCTGATCGGCTTCGATAACGATGCGGCAATGGCGTTTGGAGACATCGGCAGCGCGAAGAACAATATCGCATTCGGAAGACCTGCCGATGATCGTCGTGGCATGATTGAGACGGAGGGCGTCGCCGGTTTCCTGGGCAACCAAGACAGCGGCGGGGCGGGAGATTGTCGGCGGCGCCGGCGTTGATTTGCGGGGCAAAATCGCCAGAAGCCGGCGAAAGCGGCGCAGCAACGTGTCCGCACTGGCATAGCGGTCTTCGGGGTTCTTCCGCAGGCATTTCATGCAAACATGTTCGAGCTTCGGCGGCACATCCGGCCGAAACGTCGACGGCGGCGGTGCCGTCTCGCAGCTAATCACCTTCATCACGGTCTTGACGGCGGTTTGTTCCAAAAAGGGCGGACGGCCCGTGAGCATATGATAAAGGACAGCGCCGAGCGAATACACATCACAGAGCGGTCCTATTTGCGAGGCGTCCTCTCCAGCCTGCTCTGGGGCCATGTATGCCGGCGTGCCCATGACGACGCCCTGATGCGTCATTGTCGATGGCAGGTTGACAAACTTGGCCAGGCCGAAATCCATCACCACCGGCCGGCGCAGCTTGTCGATCATGATGTTGGAAGGCTTCAAATCGCGATGGACGACTCCCTTGGTGTGCGCGTAGTGGACGGCATGGGTCACGGGGATCATCAATGAAACAGCCCAGGCGAAGGGCACGAGCCGTTCGCGGATCACGGTTTCCAGGGTTCGGCCTTCGATATACTCCATGGCATAGTAATGACCGGCGAAACATTCGCCGACCTGGTAGACGGCTACGATGTTGGGATGAGTCAGGCCGGCCGCCGCGCGGGCTTCGGCCAGGAAGCGCTGGAGTCGCACCGGTTTCTGAAAAAAATCGGCGAGAAGCATCTTAAGCGCTACCACTCGGTCGAGGCTGATTTGCCTGGCCTTGTAGACCACGCCCATCCCGCCGCGGCCGATTTCCTCCAGGATGGCAAAGTCGTCGATCGTCTGGCCGACCAGAGAGGGAGCGTCGATCCGGCCGGGTTTGAGGCTGCTTTCTGCGGAAGCAGGGACCAGCTCAAAGGCCGGCAATTCTTCTATCGGCGGTGGCGGCACCGAAGGATCGAGCGTCGGAGGTTCGTGAACTCCTTGCGCACCATCCTCCGGTGGAAAGGGCGTAATATCGGGAGGTCGCGTAGGAGGTTGGGCCATCGGCCGATCCTCTTTCAACACTTTCGAAGTCTCGAAGACTTCAGAAATCTCGCTGAGTCATTAGTCACGAGCAAACAGCTGCCAATTCTCTCATAATATACCCTTTTTCGTGCAGCCCGCTAGGCACACTTCTTTATCCGTTATCGCTCATCGTTCCCACCAGCAGCACTGCGCACGTCGGTGCCGTAGGGGATGGGTGGGCGTTTTTCATGCAAAACCGTAATGCCGACGATCCGCCATCCGTTCCCGGACTGGTCGAGGCGAAACCGGACGCGCTGGATTCCATTGATGCGCGTTTCCTCCACATCGACCAGCGCAGTACTTTCTGCGCAATCGCGGCTTCCTTCCAGTACCCAATTCTTCACCGCCTGGCGGCGAAGCACTTCCGAAGCATCCGCCGCGCCGGCCAGGCGCCTTTCTGTCTCGGAACGCAACGGTTCGCCCAGGCAATCCAGAAACTCGACGGTTTGTCCGGACTGGCACGCCTCGTAGTAAGCAGCCAAACATTCGTTGGGTATGGTGAAGCCTTTCCTCGCGGGGAACCAAATAAAAAACGCGGCTCCGAGTGCCAGGGACAAACCGAGGGCCAGAAGCAGGCGAATTCGTTTTTGCGCTTGCTGCATGGTTCCGTTTCCAGCGAATTGGGCCTATTATACCATCAATAAGACGATCCGCATCCGGTCGAGGATTCGGGAAAACCTCTTTATCTTCGACCACTATTTTGGTAAGAACTGGTAATTAACTGAGTGAAAACTAGATTCCTTACTCGGCAAAGGATTTCGTCATGGGCTTGCTTTATCGTTGGCTGGGCTGCGTCCTCGTGGCGGTGATGATTGTTTGCCTCGTGACCGGATGTGGCGAGGGAAGAAGGAAAAACCGGCGGCGGCATGATGCGCATCCTACCCGTGGGCCGCATGATGGTGTCTTGCTGGAATGGGGCGATGAGGAATATCATGTCGAGTTCACGGTCGATGCCGCCAAGAAGGAAGCCACGGTTTACCTGTTGGATGATACAGCCGAGAAATCGAAACCGATCGAGGCGGAGACAATCACATTGACAATCAACAGTGTAAGTCCGCCGGTAGAAATCCAACTCAAGGCACATCCCCAGGTAGATGATCCCAAGGGGAAGGCATCCCGCTTTATAGGCAGCCATGATGCCCTGGGAAACGAGGAATTGAAAGGCGAAATCAGTGGGATGGTGGCGGGTAAGGCCTACAAGGATGAATTTGAGCTGAAGAAGAAAAAGTAATGAGTGCTACTGACGGTTTTCTTCTACGATTTCCGTTTTTCTTGGCTCCGGCGCGGACAATTCGGAAGCGGCTGGGTTTTTTACCGCCGCCAGGCTGTCGAAGCAGAAATAGCGGACCGAACTAATAAAGGAACGCATTCGTTTCAGGATGCCTTTTTGCGGTCGGGGCAGTTCCTGCTCATTGTGTTGTGGATAGTAATGGGCGAGCGCCTGGCTTTTGGGATTGGCGGTTTGCGCAAAAGCGGCTTTGACCTCGGGTTTCAACAGGTATCGCAAGGCAAATATTCCGGTGATCAAACCGACAATCCAGGCCGGATGCCACGGCAACATCGCTAAAATCGTCGCCAACAGTGCAAAGTCGTATGCTCGAAGACTCCTGAGTTTCCAGGCGCCAAAAAAGAGGCAAAAAACGGGAACCGCTAGAATTGGTACGAGGCCGGGATGACGATCTCCCAAGGATACCTCATGGTAGTAATGGTAGTTAGGGTCGTAGTATCTAACTTGAACCAATATAAGGATTAAGACCCAAGAAAGCGCCGCCAGAATTCCAGTCAGAAATAAACCGGCGGCGGCGCCTTTGACGCCGACGCGGATCATTTCCAGATCGATGAATTTGCTGGAACCCGTATCCGCGCCGACTGGGGGCGGAGTCGGATGAGAAGAGGTGAGTCCCATTCTCTTGCGGATAGTTGCGACCAACTCATCGCCGGCGGAACGGTCTTTTTCCGGAAAAAAGAGTTTGACTTGTCCCTGTTCCCCACCCTTTAACCCGGACAGAACGCTCAAGCGGGAGGCGCGCAATTCCACCCACGTGTAAAATATCCCGCTTTCCACTGCAATGGACGACAGGTCGGCAAGTGGGATGCGCCGTTCCCGAACCTGGAGCTCCGGATTTCCTTCGTCGTCATCGTTCATATATTCCAGGACAAGATCCTTGTTTTCCAACCGGATCAAACCGCGCGACTCTACCCAATCCCCGTCCTTGTATACTTCTGTGGAAAAAGGAACCGTCAACACACCGGCATCGTGGGTCACGTTTGCAACGTGACTGCCCACCGGGATTGCCGCCGGAGCATTTTCGGAAGCCAGAAGCTCTACCTGTTTTTTCAACTCGCTTATGCGCTGAAATCGCTTTTCCGGTTCCTTGGCCAGAGCGCGCAATACGATGTCGTCAATCCGAAGATCGATCGTGACTTTGTGCGAAGGAGGAGCAAACCGGCCCAGCGGCAGTTCCCCGGTCAGCATTTCATAAAAGACAACTCCCAACGAGAAGATGTCCGCCCGGTGATCGACCGCGTGGGAGCGCTGCATCTGTTCGGGTGCCATGTAGTATAAGGTACCCATGACCTGATGCGAGCCGGTCAGCGTGAGATAGGCGGGCGTCAGACCCACCAGTCGGGCGAGACCGAAATCGGCAATCTTGACGCGGCCCTTTTTATCGAGCAGGATATTTTCCGGCTTGATGTCCCGATGGATAATATCCTCTTCGTGAGCATACTGCAGAGCATCGCAGATCTGCGGAATGATTTGCATTGCCTGAGCGGGATGCAAATTGCCGGCATTGAGGAGCTGGCGGAGGTTCACTCCATCGACAAACTCCATGAGGAAATAGTAGAACCCGTCGCTTTCGCCGAAATCGTGCACAGTGACAATGTTCGGATGATTGAGCCGGGCCAGCGCACGGGCCTCGCGCGTGAAGCGCTCCGCAAATGCCGGATCGCTGCCGGCCTCCTCGGATAAAATTTTCAGTGCCACCAGGCGATCTAATTTCTTTTGGCGAGCCTTGTACACAGCGCCCATACCCCCCTGCCCCAGCAGCTCCAGGATCTCCAGTTGCGGAAAATGAGCGGCAAGCTCGGCCGGTACGGGTGCGGGTTGCGGACCTTGAAAGATCGAAGTGGCCAGCGGTTTGCCCCGGATCGGCGTATCTTTACCGTTGGCCAGTCCGCTTTGCAGGAGGCAGCGGGGGCACAGGCCTTCGGGCGCATTCGCCGGTAAATTCATCCCGCATTCGGGGCAGACTTTGGTTTCCACCATGACCGACTCCATAACCCGTGGGTCAAGTTTCAAAACTTGGCCAACCCGGGGAGAAAGATCCTTCCAGGCTTTAATCTACCATTAACAGAAGCAAAATTGCGAAAAGGTTACATGAATTGCGGAAAAAATTACGCCAAAGCATTAAACAAATTGCGAATTTCTTCGTCGATATCGCCGGAGTCGTCGAGGGTTCGAGCGATTTCTTCTCGAAGCAATTCCCGGTACCGATCGCGCAATCGCTGGACGGCGACTTTTACCGCGCCTTCGGTCATGCGCAGCGCGTGGGCCATTTGTAGATAGCTGGCGGTTTTTTTCTCACCGGTCAAATAGGTTTTCAGACAGTCGAAGAGAACACCTTTGTCCGCGCCGATCCATTCCTCCTTCAAGCGCGCCAGCACCTGGTCCAGGAGAGTCAAGACCCAACGGCGTTCGAACAGTTTTTCCGCAGTCAGCGCGTGCGCTGGTTCCTGCAGATACTGGGATTCCGCGTTTTCGACATGAATCGAGATACACGTTCGTCCCCCGCCCCGTTTTTGCGCCCGGGCCCGATCACGCTCGTTGGCAAGAAAGTGCGAGCAGGCTTTCACCAGAAAGGAGCGGAACCGGCCTTTCTCGCGGTCGACATCCTCCAAAAAATCCTTTTCCAGCAGCCGCGTGAAGAATTCCTGGATCAAGTCCTGGGACTCATCGGCCGAATAACCCTGCCGGCGGATGAACGCGTACAGCGGCGACCAGTAGGAGGAACACAGAGCCGCGAGCGCAGCGCGGGCCTCGGGTGAGGTGCGATCCCGGGCTGCCAGGACCAAGCTCCAATGCGTGGTGGCGAACTGATTACTCATCAATTCTCCATTCCAGGATGCCGCCGGAATAATCGGGCTTCAATTTCACTTCCAGCTTCAGTTCCCGAGTGGAAATGGTCTTGAAAGTGACTGCATTAAACTTATCGAGGGCCGTCCCGTAGGCCGAAGCGCCGGTGAGCTGCACGGGTTTCCAGTCGGAACCGTCGTGCCACAGCAGGCGCCATTCCGCGGGAATCCGACATTGGCCTCGGCCGGTATCGTCGAACCAATACACGGCCGCGGAGGAAATCTTTCGCGGGTTCGGAAAGCGATACGACACCCATTCGTTGGTGCCGCGGTGGTCCCACCAGGTCATGCGCGGGATGTTGTGGTCGCCCGAGGATTTGGGCAATTGCCCGTCGTTCAGTGCCGTGAGGGTATCATGGGCCCAACAATGCGAAGCGCGGATGCGGATGCCGTTTGCAACGACGTCGTCTTCGCCGGGAATCTCCGCCAGGGCGGGCTCCTCCGGCAGCCACACGACCATTTCGCCCGGCTGGCGGTTGTCCCACAGAGCATAGGGGACGGCTTGAAAGGGAACATTCGCGAAGGTCAGTTTTTCTCCGTTGCGCGCCACCGACTGTGCCTCGCCGCGGACCACCATGACCCCGCCAAGAAGTTCCTTGCGAAACGACGCGGTCAATTTTGTCTCCCTGGCAAGGCAAAGATTTCGGACGTGGCCGTTATTGTCGATCGCTTCCAGGCAATACACAATCGGTCCGCGCTGCAGGGCGACGCGGCCGCTGTTCGCCTTCACCTCGGGATGCGCGTAAACGCGTTCGACGGGCATGGGCAGCTTTAGTTGAATAACGTCGCCGGATTTCCAAGTTCGCGCAATTTTCACGTAGCCCTTCGCCGGTTCCAGTTTCAGCACCTGACGGTTAATTTGCAAGGCTGGCGCAGAGCGGCACCAGCCGGGTATCCGGAGGTAGACATCGAAGGCGAATTCTTTTTCCAGTTGCACCGTGATTTGAATGTCGCCTTCCCAGGGGTATTGCGTTTCCTGTTTTAGTGTGACCTTGCCCGCCGCGAGAGGAACCGTCGCGGTGTTGCCCATGTACAAGACCGTCCAGATTGAGTTTGCGGAGTGAGCGTAAACCCGTTCGCCCATGCCGGGGATATAGCGAACGATGTTCGTAGGGCAACACGAAGTTCCGAACCAGGCCACGCGGTGGTGCCCGCCCTTGCTGCCGAGGGGATTGACATAGAAAAAGCGATCCCCACTGAGGGAGACCCCCGAAAGGAGGCCGTTATACACCTCGCGTTCCAGAATATCGGCAAATCGGCGGTCGCCTTCCATCAGGAAGAGGCGGTGATTCCACAGCGCCATGCCGATCGCGGCGCAGGTCTCGGCGTAAGCTGAATCGTTGGGCAGGTCGAAGGGAACGGTGAAGCCTTCATTGCGCGCGGAAGGCCCGATGCCGCCGGTGACGTACATTTTGCGGTCGACGACGTCGTGCCAGATAGCATGCATGGCCTTGCGCAGGCTCTCATCGCCGGTAATCGCGGCGACATCGGCCATGGCGGAATACAGATACATGGCCCGGACCGCGTGGCCGGTGACTTCAGTCTGTTCGCGGATCGGTCTGTGATCCTGGGCATACTCGCCGAAGAGCCGGCGGCCCTCCGCGCGCCCGCGTGTATCCAGAAAGAACTGGGCCTGATGAAGGTAGCGTTTGTCGCCCGTGGCCCGGTACAGTTTCACCAGGGCCAATTCGATTTCCTCATGGCCGGACGTATCAATCTTTTTACCGGGACCGAAGACGGCAATAATGTGGTTGGCGAACTTGACCGCCACGTCGAGGAGTTGGTTTTTTCCCGTGGCCTGCTGGTAGGCGACCGCGGCTTCGATTAAATGACCAGCACAGTACAATTCATGGCCGTGCTGAATGTTCTTCCAGCGCTCCTGCGGTTTGACCAGGGTGTAATAGGTGTTGAGGTAGCCGTCGGGCTGCTGGGCAGCGGCAATCTTGGCAATGATCGCATCGGTCCGCTTCTCCAGCTCCGGATCGCGCTTGCTCGAAAGAGCGTAGGCGATGCCCTCGATCACCTTGTACACATCGGAGTCGTTGTAAAGTTCCCCCTGGTGTTTGCCGGGTTCCAGCTTTCCGGCCACCGCGAAGTTCTTGATCCGGCCGGTAATTTCGCATTGATGCAAGTTCGCTTCAATCGTGGCCGTGCGGTTGACTCTGATGCGCGGGCTCCAGAAGTCGTCGGTGATGTGCACGTTCTGGAAAGGGACTGGAATCAGGTTTGCGGTTGGCTCGCCTGGTGCAGCCGCAGCGCATGCGCCAATCCAGGCGAGGCCGAGTAATCCCGGCGTGAGCCTCCTCATGACGAACTCCTCCCGTTGCACGCAAACTGTAGGTCAAGTTTCCAAACTTGACTCAGCTTTCGAAACCTGACATGGCCGCCAAAAGGTTAAGATATTGAACTAACCCAAAACGCTATTATGACTACTAGATACACGCCGGTCAAATAGGAGGAGCAGCCCATGCCATCGATTTGGGATGAAATGCTTTCCGATTTCAAAGACACATCCCACTTGGCGCGCGTCAGCGTCCGCCTCATCCTCGCGGTTATTTTGGGGGGCATCGTCGGCTACGAGCGCTTGCGGGAGCACAAAGCCGCCGGCCTGCGAACCCACATGCTCGTGTCCCTCGGTTCCTGTCTGTTTACTCTGGTTTCTCTGGAAGCCGGCATGCAACTCACGGATTTGAGCCGGGTGATTCAAGGGATCGCGACCGGCATCGGTTTCCTGGGGGCGGGAACCATTTTGAAATTGAGTGAACAACACAAAATCGAAGGGCTCACCTCCGCGGCAACCATTTGGATGACGGCAGCAGTCGGCGTGGCCGTGGGCACCGGCTGGGTCTGGCCGTCGCTGGTGGCGGTCGCTTTGGCGTGGACCATCCTCTCCGCCATGCACAATTTGGAGCGGCGACTGAGGCCGAAAGAGCAGAATAATCAACGCGGGCAAACGAATACGCAGTAAGCTTTCCTCTAGAATAACCAATGAGTTACTTCACGCGAGGAGAATACCCATGTCCGAACATATCGGCGAAGCGGATGCAGTTCATGATAAGCTGCCGCCCGCGGATTTCTACGATCCGGTAATCGAGGCATACAAGAAAGACGTCGACCGCACACTGTTGCGCGAGAACCTGAAGCTGACGGTCGAGCAGCGCCTGCAAAAATTCGCGTCCTTCTCGAAATATGCGCAGGAGCTGAGGGGCGCCGCGTGGCGCTCTGCTGTTAAAGAATCGAATCATGGGCGCTAATTTTCCGGAAATTTTGCCGTTACTGTTGCGCCACGGCGTCCGTTTTGTTCTAATCGGCGGCGGTGCGGCTACGGTTCATGGCTCGGCGCGCCTCACTTTGGACGTCGATGTGGTCTACGCCCGTGATCCTGATAATTTGAAACGCCTCGTCGCGGCCCTTTCTCCGTGTCAACCTTACCTTCGGGGCGCTCCGCCGGGTTTGCCGTTTCGTTGGGACGAACGCACGATTCAGAGCGGCCTCAATTTCACTTTGACGACCACTCTCGGCGATCTCGATTTGCTCGGCGAGGTCACCGGCGGCGGAAACTACGAGCAGCTCTTGCCGTTTACGCAAGAACTCTCGGCCTTCGGGATCAGCTGCCGTGTCGTGACCCTCGAGCGCCTGATCCAGTTGAAGCGGGCTGCGGGTCGGCCCAAGGATCTTGAAATCATCGCGGAGTTGCAGGCTCTTCTCGAAGAGCGGCGGAAGATCGAGCCGTCCAGGGGCGGATGATTAAGCCCTCTCCCTCAATGACGCGTTTACTCGCCGTTGCACTGAATTGCTCTACCTCATTGTGTCACCGCTAGTGATGTTTCCCCAACACGTGCAACGGTTTTTTACTACCCAAACCCTGCAAAAGCAGGCCTTTTTTTTCGTTTCATTCGCCTACGCTCTAACCCCCCCAAAAATCTCAGCAGCCAGCATCACAAATAACTGTCCCCCCATTGCACGGTTTCCTACCTGTTGGATCAGAGTCAACGTCAATAATCGATTCCAACCCAGGCTTCTGCGGGTTCAAGCCTGCCGACGGGGCTTCCAGCGCGATGAATGCCGCACAGGGTCTCCCAAATTGCAAACGGGATATTCCCTGGGAGCGTTCGCACCGATCCATCAGCCATGGCAACATTGAAAAGGTAGGGCTTACCATCGACGCCGGGGTGCAGGGCGCCGAACGTTCCCCAACAAGAATCGTCGGGTCCATGGCAGGTACCAAAAGCGCTGTAGTTGAAGCCGACACTCCGGCTGCCGGTGGACCAGCCGGAAGGAATGCCGCCGGCGCCCTGCCAGTCGACGAATCCGCCCCAGTATTCGGCGTAGAGGATTGTGTTCTCGGGACCGCGTTCAAGCTCGGATAGGCGGGTATGGGAATTGTACGTAAAGATTCCCCTATACGGGGCGTAAATGCCCGTTCGAAAATCACCTCCCATCCCGAGGTAGTGGCTTCGCGCCAGCACAAGGCGTCCCGGACTTGGACGATACTTGTGCGCCTGAGTGCTTTCGTATTCAGGATAATCGACTCCGCGAGTACCGTAAATGACCGCCAGGAGAGCGGTGACTGTCTCGCTCGGTTGGGGCCCATCGGGGCAGAGGAAAATGTCTACTTCCCCTTCACAGCCGTACAGATCGGGTGGCCGGGGAACATCATCCGTCCCATCCGTCGGCGGTAGGTTGTACGGGTTTCCGTAGTAGAAGGCATACCTTGTGTCGAACGAAAAATTCTTATACAGGTCGTCTCGTTGGACGAAGGGAAGCAGTCGGACGAGTTCTCCGACCTCCTGGTTGTCCATGCCGGGCGCGAAGCGGTCGTACGTGTCGTGGTAGTTCAGCGTGGCCAGGGCGATCTGGCGCAAGTTGTTTTGGCAGGCCTGGCCCCCGATTGCCGCACGGGCTTTTTCGAGAGCCGGAAACAGTAGCGCGCTGGAAATAGCGCCGATGGCGGCCACGACAATTGCCTCGACTCTGGTCAGGCGCAAGCACTGGGATGCGGGGTACATGGGGAGCCTCCTTGTGCGAAAGGGGAACACCAATTCTGCTTTGCCGACATTATAATCAGCTTGGGCGTGCGTTGCACGGGAAAACCCGCATCTCACGCGAATGCACGCCCGCGGTTCTCTACGCAAGCTATTCGCGCCAAACAACTTAACGCGCGTTTTCGTCCCGTATCTCACGGTAGCGTGAGACACGACAACATCGGGCAGTCCCTGAATGACAGCGTCCGGGGCGGAATTGAAGGAAGTCATGAACAATCACTGAAATTCCGCTAGAATCATTCCTCAGACCATACCCTTTGACTTTCCAGGAGGTGATCCATGAGCGCTCGATCCAGGAGTGACGGGTCCATTCGTTGGCTAGCTGCGGGTATTGTTCTCGGGCTTTCGCTGATTTGGTTCGGGGCCCCGGTGGCAGCTGTCGAACCAGCCGAAGCCTTCCCGATTCCGGCGGATGCACTGGTCCTGATTCATGTGCGCCTGGCGGATATCTGGAAAAGCGATTCGTTTAGCGAAATGCGCCGAATCCTGTTGAAGGCCGGACCCGAGGCGCTGCAAGCGTTCGACCGGCGCTTTGAACCCGCGCCCTCCAGCCTGGACCGATTGACCATCATGATGGCAGCCCCGCGCGAGGGGGCAGGAGAACCGGCGTTTGCTTTTTATCTGACCACCTCGACGCAGTTCGACCCGGACAAATTGATGCAAAAGATGTTCCCCCAGGGCCAGGCAAAACGCGCTGGGAACGCTCAATATCATGTCGACGACAAGGCGGGGTTGGCCGTGCACATTGTAAATAGACAAACGATCCTGCTGGGGTCGCCGGCAGCAGTTCACGCTACCCTGGAAAAACCGGGCGGAACCGGAGGGCCGTTGGCAGAAACCATTAAATTGGCCACTCCCGCCTTTCCGATCAGCATGGGGATCCATGTTGCGGCCTTGCCGGTTCCGCGCCGGGAAATACCCGCTGCGTTTGCCCCCCTTTTAAAGTCAAAACTAGTTACCGTGACCGTTGAAATCGCCAAAGAATTCCGCATCAACATGAAAATGCAGTTTCCCGATGAAGAGACGGCCATGGAAGGTGAGAAGGCCGTCCGCGCCGGCCTGGCCATGGCGCGCGCGGCATTACCCGTTCTGCGCACGCAATTCGAGGCAATGCTTCGCGGGAAGGACCAGGGTTCATCGGGGCGAGTTGCAGAGGACCTGCCGGAAGCAATCGCTGGACTATTCGGAATCGGGATGATCAAGGAATATGAGGATCTTTTGACAAACTTTCCACTTGAGCGCCGCTCCTCTACCTTGCAGGCGTCCCTGGCGCTTCCTGGCAGCAGTTCAATTTACAATCCGGCAACGGCCGGCATGCTCACAGCTTTGTTGCTCCCGGCGGTGCAAAAAGTCCGCGAGGCAGCCAACCGCGCGAAGGATTCGAACAATCTGAAGCATATGGCGATAGGGATGCTCCATTATCATGATGTCAACGACCGATTTCCGGCCGCGGCGATTTGCAGCAAGGACGGCAAGCCGCTCTTGAGCTGGCGGGTGGCCTTGTTGCCGTACATCGACGAGGACAAACTTTACAAGCAATTCAAGCTCGATGAACCCTGGGATAGCCCGCACAACAAGGCGCTGCTCCCGAAGATGCCGAAAGTGTATGCGATGCCGGTCCAGGAAACGAACAAGGAAACCCACACCCACTATCGCGTCTTTGTGGGTCCTCAAGCGGGCTTCGAGCTGCAGAAGGGCCGGCGTTTCTCAGACATTACCGACGGCACATCGAACACCTTGATGATCGTGGCAGCGGCGGAGGCCGTGCCATGGACCAAGCCGGATGAGCTGGTTTATGATCCCAAGGGGCCGCTGCCGAAATTGGGTGTGTTCTTCGCAGGGGGA
>Ga0306920_100001552_pt1 | contig 28644 bp, 21 predicted proteins | sample flu12Cox44000170_FD_204666 | JGI IMG/M metagenome (GOLD analysis project Ga0306920, IMG submission 204666) | Lab enrichment of tropical soil microbial communities from Luquillo Experimental Forest, Puerto Rico - flux4day.12C.oxic.44.000.170 (v2)... | ecosystem: Environmental > Terrestrial >... | reverse complement strand
CGCGCGGCTCTACAAGCGATGCATTGCCACGGGGCAGTCCCGCAACATCGAGTACGCCTGGGCGGTCTCCCAGCTCTCGAGGTGGATGGATAGCGGCATGACGCTGGAGCGCTTGGCCGCCCGCGCGCGGGCATCGAACGCCCGGCCCTCGACCACCGTGCTCGGTCTCACGGCGGCGGCCGCCAACGAGTAGAAGCTTCCGAAGGGTGGGGGCTCCCTGCCCCGACGGTGGAGTGGTAAAATCGCTGCTGCAGTAGCGTTCGCTCCCCGCCGCCTGGGCCAACCTGACGTATATGACCGGGCTGGCCGCGAGTGGCTCGCGGGTGTTCGCCTCCGGCCACGGCGGGATGCACCGCTCGCTCGACGGCGGGGTCAGCTGGGTGCCAGTCAACAGCGGCCTGTCGAACCCGATCCTGGCCGCAAACTACACCGGTGTGTTCGCAGGGACGGGCGACGGTGTGTTCCGCTCGGGCGACGAAGGTGTCACCTGGACACCCGCCAACAAGGGGCTGACGAACACGAACGTGTTGGCCCTGGCTGCTGATCGCACCAGCGTCTTCGTCGCGACTGGCGCCGGGTGTATCGCTCGACGGACACCGGTGCGAGCTGGAAGCTCGCCGACAACGCGTTCGTACGCGTGCTGACCGTGGGCGGTCGGAGCGTGTTCGCCGGAACGTTCTACGGCGAAGTGCTGCGCTCGGACGACGACGGCGTCACCTGGACGGAGGTCAGTAGCGCCGTGGGGAGCCAGTTCGTGGTCGCCCTGGCCGCGGGCGACCGAAGCCTGTTCGCGGGGACACTGGGCAGCTCGGTCTGGCGTTATCGCTGAGCCGGACGATCCATGGACAAATGCGAGACCCGCGCCGGGGTCTAGAGCACGTCCTTCAGCGTCACCTCGACGGTCTTCTCGGGATCGTCAAAGCGCCGGTAAGTGACGCGGTGGACCGAGCCCACCGGGCCCTCCTCGAGGAGGCGGTCCACCTCGTCGCGCGTCCAGCTCTCGAGCGGTCGGCCGTCGATCGCGACGATGCAGTCGTTCCAGCGCAGACCCGCCTCGTAGGCCGCGGAGCCGTGCAGGATGTTCCCTGCCATGACGGAGCCTCCGACACGCGCCAGCATGGCGCCGAGCCGCGAGACGCCCTCGCGCTCGGCGTAGCGCCGCCCGGGCTCGAGGTAGAGCGTGTGGCCGGCGTAGTCGAAGGTGCAGCGGAACCGCTCGAGCAGGCTGTTGCCGATGTTCCCGGCGAAGTCCTTGCTTCCGATCCCGCCCTGGGTGTGGAGCGCGAGTGCCGCCACCGGCTCACGGCAGGTGAACGGCCCGATCCGGAGGCTGTCGAGCCGGCACAGGGTGGAGACGAAACCGCCGCCGATGCCACCCCCCATCACCTCGACTCCGCGGCGCTCCTTCTGGGCGAACAGCCGGCAGGAACGCACACTCGAGCCGTGGACCGTGAAGTGGAACGAGTTCCCGACGTCCACCAGGAACTTCCCGGAGCAGTCCTCATCGAGCGTCATCGAGACGACCGGAATGCCCTCGTGGAGCTCGAAGGGGATGCCTGTGCCGCACCCGTGGTACTCGAAGCGGGCCGGGTCGTAGAGGGTGACGAGGAGCGAGTCGTAGTCGATCTCGACCGCGAACCGGCTCAGGAAGTCTGCGCCCAGGAGCCCCGCCGGCTTCCGCCAGAGCATGGCCTCGGCGCCCTCGGCGAGGTCCACGAGCGCCACGCGGAAATCGTGAAGGGCCGCGCCCGAACCCCCGGGGGCCGCGAATGTGATCGATCCTACGCGGGCAAACTGCATGTCCCCGGCGCCGGCGATCCCCTCGAGCGACGCGTTGCCCTCGGGGGTGAGACCGATCGAGGTGGCGTAGTCGCGGTCGAGCGCCGTGAGGCTCGCTCCCGTGTCGAGGAGGAAGTCCGCCGGCGGCGCGTCGTTGATCGAGACCTTGACCAGCACCGCCTTCGAGCCGTAGAGGAACGGCGCACGCACCGCGCCCGCTCGGCCCTGCCAGGCGATCGCGCGCGCCTGAACGCCCGGTGGCGAGAAGATCGCCGGGTCCACGCGCGGATTGACCCACACCGAATCGACCGTCATGCGCTCGACCGGCCGGTCGGTGGGCAGCAGCGCCGGCGCGACGTAAAGCGAGGGACGCTCGCGCCCGCCCAGCATCCGGTATCGGCCAGGGCGCTCCTCGGCCAGGTTCTGATCCCGCTCGTAGACGATCCGATCGATGAGCCCGGTCTTCTGGTTGACGAACATGCGCCGCGGCCGCCCGGCCGGCGGCGTCACGTCGAGCGCGTCATAGCTCGCGTCGGCCTGGTACGACGCGCTTCCCGCACGGATACGGCCCTCGCCCTGGTCGGCGAGCGTCCAGCGTTCGTTGAGGAACCAACCCTCGGCGCGTGCCTCGTCGGTGCCCGTGGCGCTCACCATGACGGTGCGGTCGGCGAGATCGGTCCGCCACGCGGCCTTGCCGTCGAAGCCCTCGCGAAAGCGGAGCGATCCCAGCGTCATGCGGCGCATCCAGCGGTCGGGTGAGGCGACCCACAGCTCCCACCGCCCCGTCATCGCCGCGCTCTCGATGCGGCCCTTGTAGTGGACGGTGCGCTCGGCCTCGCGCGCGGCCCGCCCGCCGGTCGCGTCGAGGTAGTGCTGAACGATCGGGACCGCGCGGTCGGTGATCTCGGCGCGCGCGGCGGGGGGCGTGACGGCGAGCACGAGAATGGAGAACGGGAGCACGACCCGCCCCGGATCACGCGGGGAAGCGGGACGCCGGGATCGCGAAGCCCCGGTGGCGGCCGACATGGCGTCACCTCCCGTCCCCGGGGAGCGTGGGCCGGGGACACGCCGCGGTTATCGGCGCCGCTCGTGAGTGGCTTGAGGCTCAGCCCGGGGCCACGGCTACCGCGCTCTGTGTCAGGCCGACACAAAAACACGGACAAATGCGAGAGCCGCGCTCGCAACTGCTTGCGAACGCGGCTCAAGAGTGGTGCCCGGGGCGAGACTTGAACTCGCACGGGTTGCCCCATACGCCCCTCAAACGTACGTGTCTACCAATTCCACCACCCGGGCCCGATCATCGCGGGCGCTCGCGCGCCCGCTCGAAGCATGCGCTAGGGTCCGCCCGGCTTCGCCCCGGCGGGCGGCTTGGTCGCGGGCGTCTGGCCCGGCGCCGGCGCGGGGCTCGCTCCCCTGGGCGGCATGAGCGTCGGCGAAGTTGTCGCCGCTCCCGCGGGCTTACCGGGAGGCGGCGGGCCCTGCGTCGGCGCCGTCGCGCCGCCGGGTGCGGTCGCGCCGCCCGGCTGAGCCGGCGCGGTCGCGGGCGGCACCTGTGCGGGACCACCGCCGGCGCGGCGCGCCTCCTCCTGGAGCAGGCTGCGCGAGGCCTGAGAGCCCGCGGTTCCCATCAGCGACAGCGTCAGCGAGGTGATGAAGAAGGCGGCGCCCAGCACCATGGTCGCGCGGGTGATGAAGTCGGTCGCGCCGCGGCCGCCGAAAACGGTCTGTGCCGAGCCTCCGAAGGCGCCGCCGGCGAGCCCTCCGCCCTTGCCGGACTGGAGCAGCACGACACCGATCAGGCCCAAGCACACCATCAGATGAATGAACATCACGAAGCCGTACATGACATCACATCCTCGAAGTGTCGGCGTGAAAGGCGCGGCCAACCGCCGCGCGGAAGCGGGCATGGACATTAGCAACCGGCCCGCCCAGCGTCAAACCGCTGCGGACGTGCCGGATCAGGTGCGTGTGCGGCCGGCCGCAGCCATGATGATGCGCGCGAACGACGCGGGCTCGAGCGAGGCGCCGCCCACCAGCGCGCCGTCGACCTGCTCCTCGGCGAACAGCGCGGCGGCGTTCTCGGCGGTGACGCTGCCGCCGTAGAGCAGCGCCAGGCTCTCTCCCACGCCGCTCCCCACCACCTGACCGAGCGTGGCGCGGATCACGGCGTGGGCCTCGCGCGCCTGCGCGGGGGTCGCGACCCGGCCGGTCCCGATCGCCCACACCGGCTCGTAGGCGATCACCGTGCCGCGCGCGGCTGCGGGCTCGAGGCCGCTGTAGGCGGCACGCACCTGGGTCACCAGCACTTCGGTGGTGCGGCCGCCTTCACGCTCGGCCAGGGTCTCGCCCACGCACACGATCGGCACCAGCCCGCAGCCGAGCGCCGCGCGCAGCTTGCGCGCCACCAGCGCGTCGTCCTCACCGGACAGGCGCCGGCGCTCGGAGTGGCCGACGATCACGAACCGGCAGCCGGCCTCGACCAGCATCGGGCCCGCGATCTCGCCCGTGAACGCCCCCTTCGGCTCGGGGTGGAGATTCTGCGCGCCGAGCGCCATCACGCTGCCGCGCAACGCCTCGCCCACGGCGGCCAGCGCGGTGAAGGGCGGGCACAGCGCCACCGCGCAGCCGGGGCGCGGCACCAGCGCGCGCAGCTCGCGCGCCAGTGCCGCGCCCTCGGCGCCGGTCTTGTGCATCTTCCAGTTGCCCGCGATGAGAGGCGGGCGGCGCGGCCAGGCGGCCATCACGAGCCTGCGTCGTCGAGCGCCGCGACTCCGGGCAGCACCTTGCCCTCGAGGAACTCGAGCGAGGCGCCGCCACCGGTCGAGAGGTGGGTGAAGCGCTCGGCGAGCCCCAGCTCCTGGACCGCGGCGACCGAGTCGCCGCCGCCCACGATCGTCACCGCGCCGCGGCCGGTCGCATCGGCGATGCCGCGCGCCACGCCCAGCGTCCCGGCGGCGAAGGCCGGCACCTCGAAGATGCCCATCGGCCCGTTCCACAGCACGGTCCTGGCATCGCGCACCCGGGCGGCGAAGCGCGCCACGGTCTCGGGCCCGATGTCGACGCCGATCTGGTCGGCGCCGATCGCATCGACGGCGCGCGTCACACCCGGCGCGCTGCCGTCGGTGGCGGTCGACACCACGCAGTCGCCGGGCAGCTCGAGCTCAACGCCGCGCGCCCTGGCCCGCTCGAGCACGTCAGCGGCCAGCGCCACCTTGTCCGCTTCGACCAGCGAGCGGCCGGTCTCGAGCCCGCGGGCGCGCAGGAACGTGAACATCATCGCGCCGCCGATCAGCAGCCGGTCGACGCGCTCGAGCAGCGAGTTGATGACGTCGATCTTGCCCGAGATCTTGGCGCCGCCCAGCAGCGCCGCGAACGGCCGCGCCGGGCTTTCGAGCGCGCGCCCCAGGTAGTCGAGCTCCTTCTGCATCAGGAACCCGGCGACCGCGGGACGCAGGAAGCGGGTGATGCCCTCGGTCGAGGCGTGCGCGCGGTGGGCGGTGCCGAACGCGTCGTTGACGTAGAGCTCGCCCAGCGCCGCCAGCTGCCGGGCGAAGCCGGGGTCGTTCTTCTCCTCCTCGGGGTGGAAGCGCAGGTTCTCGAGCAGCAGGACCTCGCGGTCGCCGAGCGCGCGCGCCAGGCGCTCGGCCTCGGGTCCCACGCAGTCCGGCGCGAAGGCGACCGCCATGCGCAGCAGGCGCGACAGGCGCTCCTGGACCGGCCGCAGGCTCTGCGAGGGGTCCGGACCGCCCTTCGGCCGCCCCAGGTGCGACATCAGGATGAGGCGTGCCCGCTTCTCGAGCAGGTAGCGGATGGTCGGGATCGCCGCCACCAGCCGGGTGTCGTCGGCGACCGCGCCGTCCTTGAGCGGCACGTTGAAATCGACCCGCATCAGCACGCGCTTCCCGGCGGGCTCGAGATCGCGCACGGTCTTCTTCGCCAGCGTCGCCGGACTCATGCCTGGCTCCAGCGCAGCAGGGCATCGACGGTGCGCTGCGAGAAGCCCCACTCGTTGTCGTACCACGCCAGCACCTTGACCAGCGCGCCGTCGATCACGTTGGTCGACAGCGCGTCGAACACGCTGCTGTGCGGGTTTCCGATCACGTCGCACGAGACGATCGGCTCGGTGCAGTACTCGAGGATGCCCTTGAGCGGGCCGTCGGCCGCCGCCTTCATCGCCGCGTTGACCGCATCCCGGGTGGCGGGCTTGCGCACCCGGCATACCAGGTCGGTGAGCGAGCCGTCGACGACCGGCGCCCGCACCGAGATGCCGTCGAGCCGGCCCTTGAGCTCGGGTAGCACCTCGCCGATCGCCTTGGCGGCGCCGGTCGTGGTCGGAATCAGGTTGACCGCCGCGGCGCGGGCGCGGCGCAGGTCCTTGTGGGGCTGGTCGAGGATGCGCTGGTCATTGGTGTAGGCATGGATCGTCGTCATGAAGCCGTGCTCGATCCCGAAGCTGTCGTTGAGCACCCTGGCCACCGGGGCGAGGCAGTTGGTGGTGCACGAGCCGATGCTCGCCACCGCGTGCTTCGCGGGATCGAACTGCTGCTCGTTGACCCCGAACACGAAGGTGAGATCGGCGCCCTTGGCGGGCGCCGAGACCAGCACCCCGCGCGCCCCGGCCGCCAGGTGCTGGGCGGCGCCGGCGCGGTCAGTGAACTTGCCGGTGGCCTCGAGCACCACCTCGACCCCCAGCGACTTCCAGGGCAGCTTGGCGGGCTCCTTCTCCGACAGCACCTGGATCTTCTTCCCCGCCACCGCGAGGTGGCCGTCGGCGGCGCGGGCGTCGGGCCAGGCGCCGTGGATCGAGTCGTAACGCAGCAGGTGGGCGAGGGTGGCGGCGTCGGTCACGTCGTTGACCGCGACGAACTCCAGCGCCGCGCCGCGCTCGACCGCGGCGCGCACGACCTGGCGGCCGATGCGGCCGAACCCGTTGATGCCGATGCGCAGGGGCATGGGAGTCATCTCCGTGGGGGATGAAGTCGCGTGTGATCGCGCGGGCGCCGGGTCATCCGAAGAACACCCGCGCGGCTTCGTAAAGCTCGGGATTCACGGGGCGCGGGCCGCCGCGCACCGCCGACAACTCGACCGAATGGATGGTGGAGCCCTGCAGGCTCACCATGCGTCCGAACTGCTGGACCGCGGCGAGGTCGACCGCGGCGATTCCCATCCGCGATCCCAGCATGCGGTCGAACGCGGTCGGAGTGCCGCCGCGCTGGATGTAGCCCAGGGTGACGGTGCGGGTCTCGATCCCGAGGCGCTGCTCGATCTCGACCGCGACCACCTCCCCCACGCCACCGTAGCGGACGCGGCCCTTGTGATCGAGGCGCCGGGGGATCGGAGGGGTGCGGCCCGAGGCGTCGGGCTTGAAGCGCGCGCCCTCGGCCACCACCACGATGCTGAAGTCGCGGCCGCGCGCCAGCCGGCGCTGGATCAGCTCGCAGACGTCGTCGATCGTGGTCGGCTGCTCGGGCGCCACCACCACGTCGGCGCCGCCGGCCAGCCCGGCGCAGATCGCGAGCCAGCCGCAATGGCGGCCCATGACCTCGACCACGATCACGCGATCGTGCGATTCGGCGGTCGAGTGCAGCGCGTCGACCGCGCGCACCACGGTCGAGAGCGCGGTGTCGAAACCGAACGAATAGTCGGTGCCGCGCACGTCGTTGTCGATGGTCTTGGGGATGCCCACGATCGGCAGCCCCTGCTCCGCGAGCTGGGCCGCCGCCGACAGCGTGCCGTCGCCGCCGCACACCAGCAGACCGTCGAGGCGGTGGAATTCGAAGCCCTCTTTGATCGCGTCGAGTCCGCCCTCACGCAGCGGGTCGGTGCGCGAGGTGCCGAGCATGGTGCCGCCGCGCGGCAGGATGCCGGAGATCGCGTTGAGGTCGAGGTCCCGCACCCGGTTGTTGATCAGCCCCAGCCAGCCATTCTCGAAGCCCAGCATGTGACCTTCGTAGGTGCGCAGCGTGCGGGCCACCGCCGCCCGGATGACCGCGTTGAGCCCCGGGCAGTCGCCGCCGCCGGTCATGATGCCGAGACGCATGAGCTGGAACCCAGGCTTCGAGGGAAGCGCGACAAGTCGTGGGAATCGTGAGGCTTAAGGGCGCGGATCGGGGCGACTATGCCGCAAGCGGCGAAGCGGGGTCAAGCCGATGAGGCCCGGGCCGGCCGCGCGTCTACTCGGTCGAGTAGCGCGTCCGGTAGTCGCCCAGGCCCTGCTCGTCCACGAACAGGAACACGAGGTGGTGCTTGCGCTGGCCGTTCGCCACCCCCTTGGGATCGGTGTCGGGCGGCAGCGGGATGTTGCCGTCGTAGATCCACACCTCCCAGGGGCGCACATCGCCGCCGAGGCCGGGACGGGTGATGTCGCCGACCGGGCGATCCTCGGTGAGCGAGAGCTGGGTCACGACCGAGCGCAGCGTCTCGTCGCCGGCCGGCACCACCTGACGGTAGATCTCGTTGGGCGGCCCGTAGCGGATGTAGGTGCGCCCCATGTCCGAGAACATGCCCTTGCCGATTCCGGCGCGGCTGTAGTTGGCGTTGGCGTAGGCGACGCGGTTGAGGAAGGTCTGGAGCGCCTCGTTGTGGCCGGTGTCGGGCGTGGGATCACGGGCGCGCCAGAAGTCGTCGAGGTAGCGCTCCTGCTCGCCGGGATTGAGCAGCGCGAAGGCGTCCTCGTCGTCGGCGCTGAGCAGGAAGTGAACCGTGTCCTCGATGTCGCGCGGGCTGCGCTGCCAGGTGTCGCGCTTCCAGGCCACGCCGAAGTGGGCGCGGCGCAGCGACGCCCCGGCGTCGCCCTCCTGCCACGCCTTGACCTCGAGGTCGTAGCCGCCCGCCGGCTGCTGGGTGACGTCGAGATCGGTGACCGCGGTCAGCCAGCGTCCGGCGGCCGCGGTGCTCTCCTGCTGGGCCACCAGGTGTCCGGCTGGATCGAGCACCCGCGACACCCAGCGCCACGCTCGACCCTCGTCGCCGCGCGCGGTGAACATGGCGCGCACGTCGTTCTCGTAGAGCCCGAACAGCCGCTCGGCGTTGGGAACCACGATGCGCTCGCCGCGCACGAAAGCGTTGGGGTCGGCGGCCGGGGCCTCGCGCCAGATGAGCTCGAGATCGGAGAGGTAGCGGCCCGCCTGCGGCGCCGGCACGTCGATCTCGCCCTCGACGCTGGAGTACTCGTTCACCTTGCGGCCGATGCTGAGCCAGCCGTGGCGGTGGGTGTTCAAGTCATCGAGACGGACCTCGAGCTGCTGGCGCCCCGGCTTGGTGGGCAGGCGCAGGACGACCACCTTGCCGAATCCGCCGCTCGAGTCGGCGACCTCGATCCCGAACTCCTGGCTGGCGTCGTGGAGCCGGCTGCCATAGCTGCTGCGCAGCCGTATCGAGAGCCGCAGCCGGGTCTGGCCGGCGACGTCGCGCCCCAGCGACCCGAGCGTGGCCGGCGGAATGCGCGTGTACACCTCGAGGATGTAGCCGGCGCTGTCGGCGGTGCCAACGGCATCGCTCGTGAACCCCAGCCGCCCGCCCACCCGCCACGGCAGCGGGCCCGGCCCCGGCGGCGCCGCCCCGGCCCGCACCGCCGCCAGCAGCAGGATCAGCGAGAGCCCGGCGCCCCGAAACGACGGAGGCGTCGCAGATCCTTCATGTCGGTGCAGGCGCAGTCGAGGTCCGGTCCTAGCGGATGACGACGAACTTTCCACGTTGGGTGCCCTTGCTCGAATCGACGGTGAACAGATAGATGCCGCTCACGACGTCCTCCGAAACGACGGACGCGCCCCCGGGGGGGCGCGTCGCGGGGTGGAGCGCGCGGGCACGGCGCCGGGCGGGCGGCGCGGGCTCAGAAGGTGAAGGTGAGCGAGAAGCGATGGGCGCCCCCCAGGTCCTTCATGTCGGTGTAGGCGTAGTCGAGGTCCGCCATGCCAGCGACCGAGACCGGGAAGTGGAACCCGGCGCCGCCCGCGATCCCCTCGGCGTCGTAGTTGATGTTGTAGCCGCCGCGCAGAAAGGCGTACTTGTGGAACGAGTACTCGGCGCCGACGTTGAGCCGCTCGGCGTTGTCGGGCGGATGGGAGAAGTCGAAGGTGCCGATCAGCTTCTGGTCCGCGCTCTGGAGGATGGTGGCGGACGTGCCGACCCGGAACACCGCCGGGATGCGCGCCTCGCGGTCGATGAACTTGATCTGCGAGCCGATGTTCGAGATCGCCATGCCGATCTTCATCCCCAGCGTGCCCACATCGTAGAGCGTGCCGACGTCGAAGGCGTAGGTCTGCTGCGAGAACTCGGCCAGCCCCTCGTTGATGAAGTTGAAGGTCAGCCCGGCGCTGAACTTGTCGGTGAACGAGCGCGCGTAGGTCAGTCCGGCGGCCAGCATGCCGGCGTCGAACGTGTTGCCGGTGCCGACGTTGGGATCGGGCTGGTAGGCGGTGGTCTCGACCATCGGCTGCATGGTGAGCGCGCGGATCTGAACCCCGATCGCCCCCGGGATCTTGCGGAAGTGGAACACGTAGCCGGCCTGGTCGAACGACAGCTCGGCCGGCCAGTTGGCGTGATTGAGCGTCAGCTGGGACTTGTCGGGGTCGATGCGCGCGATCCCGGCCGCGTTCCAGTAGAGCGCCGTGGCGTCGTCGGACACGGCGACGAACGCGCTGCCCATCGCGGTGGCGCGCGCCCCCACGTCGATCTTGAGGAACTGGCCGTCGAACGTGCCCACCTTCTCGAAGATGTTCGCCGCCCCTGCCGTCGCGGGGATCAGCAACCCCGCCAGGCCGAGCGCGGTGACGAATCGCTTCATGTGTCCCTCCTGCGTCACGCCGGTCCTAGCGGATGACGACAAACTTTCCACGTTGGGTGCCCTTGCTCGAGTCGACCGTGAACAGATAGATGCCGCTCACGACGTCCTGACCATTGCGCGAGATGAGATTCCAGCGCGCCTGTCCATCGTAGGGATTGTCCTGCTGGGTATTGTAGCCGGGCAGCTCCTGGCCGCCGGGACCCGCGACCGGCGAGCGCACCGAGTCGTTGACCGGGTCGGTGGAGTGCAGCACCGCGACCAGGTCGCCCGAAACGGTCCAGATCTTGATGGTCCACTTCCCGGTCGGCAGGCCGAAGAAGTCGATGTGGGTGCCGGTCGGATCCGAGGCGTTGGGCGTCAGGTCCCAGGACGATGGCCGCTTGGCGATGTCGGCGTAGCCGCGGTACGGATTGGGCACCACCCACACCGTCCCGTTCGAGCGCGCGGTCGAGAACTGCGGCACCACGCCCTCGGCTTCCACGGCCGATCGCCGTCCGCCCAGCTCGGCCTTGGATGACCCCGACCCGCACGAGTCGAACGCGGTGACCGAGTAGAAGTAGATGAACCCGTTCTTGACCTCGCGGTCGACCAGCTGGTAGCGGCCGACCGGGTACTCGGCGCGGAGGTCGATGTATGGCTTGGGCTGCTTGTTGGCGTCCACGCGACCCGCCTCGTCGCAGCCCAGGTCGGGCGTGTTGACCAGCCCGCGGTCGCTCTTGCAGTTGGGATAGCCCGGGCACGGGAAGGTGGAGTCGGGGCGGATGACGAGGCCGTTCTGGGCGTCCCACAGGTCCCAGCGCTTGAGACAGATCGGCACCGTCTTCGGGCCCACGTAGCGCTGGCTATCGGGATCGAAGTAGTTCGGAACGAACACCTGCGGGCAGGCCGCCTTGCCGTTGGCCACGTACGCCGCCGAGTCGTAGTTGGCCGGCAGCCAGATGGCGTCGGGCGGATTTTGGTTGGGCCGGAAGACGAAGTAGTTGAAGGAGCGGAACTCGCCGAGCAGCGACCAGTCGTCGTCGTTCGGTCCCGCCGACCCGACCGGTCGGGTCCAGTTCGCCGCCTTCCACACCCGGTAGCCGCGGAAGTCGAACACGCCGGTCTTGGGATCCGCGGTGGTCTCGGAGTTGTTGTCCCAGGCCAGCGTGACCTTGGCGTCCCCGGCCGGCACCACCACGCGGTTGGGATTCGCGTGGTAGTTGTAGGTGGCCTGGGTGTTGGTGTCGGGATTGGGCGGCGGGGCGCCGACGTTCCAGGTGTAGTGCCACATGCCCTTGCCCGCGCGCCCGTCGTAGGCGCCGGTGCAGTAGTCGCAGTCGTAGTCGAACCAGTCGTAGGCGTTCTCGGTCACGGTGCGGGGGGCGAAATCACGGCAATCCGGAGTGGCCTCGAAGCTGCCCGTGCCCTTGGCGGCGATGAGCCCCGTCTCACGCCCGTGACCGTTGTTGACGAACGGCCACTTGGGGTTGTCCAGCGAGGGATCGGGCGGCAGGCCCCAGATCCCCTCATAGGCGACCTGGATCGTCAGGGCGTCGTCGAGCGACTTGTAGGTGTCCTTCATGAACGACCAGGGCAGGGCGCCGGCGGCGTAGCGGTCGTAGTCCGCCCGGTAGTGGAGAGAGGTCTGGTAGTCCCCGGGCTGCACCTGGAACGCGACCGTGGCCTGGATCATGCCCCCGTCGGGCACGTTGCGCCATGGCCCGGTCGAGCACCAGGCGACGTAGTCGCCTTTCTGATCGCCGGGCGCCTGACTGATGAAGCCGCTGACCGGGTCGATGTTGTTCGGTTGGGCGGTCGCCGACATGAACTCGAATCGCTGCTGATCGATGACCGGGTTGCCGCCCTGGACATAAGGGGTGGTGGCGGTGAACGAGCGGAAGGCCAGGAAGCCCACCCGGGTTGGCCCGTTCTTCCCCAGCGGGTCGAGGGTGTGGTTGATGAGCAGGAACGACGGCACACCCTTGGTCAGCCCCTGGTCGCCGTTGTCGTCGGCGATCGAGAACCCGTTGATGCGCAGCGTGAAGCGCGGGCACAGGGCGGAGTCGGCCGAGACGTCGTGCGGGTTGGTGGGATCGTTCCCGCCCCCGCGCATCGTCGAGTCCTGGAGCCGCTTGTCATTGACGCTGGTGATCTGGGTGAACTCACCGCTCGGATAGCCCGGCAGGTCGAAGTCGTCGCTGAAGAAGTTCGACTGTGACACCGGGCCGCAGTCCATGTCGACCAGCCAGCCGATCATGAGACTGTCGAGGGTGTGGCCGGAGCGGTTGTAGATCGTGTACTCGATGACGTCGAAGTCCTGGAAGCCGGGGATCGAGTAGGCCCACGCCGCCTGGCGGCACTCGAGCCCCAGCGGCACGTGCTTCTCGTTGAAGGTCGCCGCCAGCGCCTCGCGCGTGTCGTCCCGCATCAGACAGGTGTACTCCTCCTGCCCCAGCGCCGCGAAGTCCTCGTCGATCTTGCCGTCCCCGTCATCGTCGCGGCCGTCGAGGAAGTCCTCGTCGATGCGCGGCGTGCCGTCGGCGGCGTAGTCCTTGTCGTCATTGACGAAGCGCGCACCGTTGATGATCCCGTCGTAGGCGCGATAGATGCGGTCCACCCGGTCGAGCGTCGGCGGTCGCCACTCGAACAGGTAGCTGACGCGCCGGATCGCGGTGGGATCGGTGGCCTGCCGGTTGACCCCCCCGACCGCGAGCCGGATGGTGCTCAGGTACTCGACCCCCGAGGCGCCCGGCCACTGACCGGCCGGATCGCTCGACAGGTTGGTGAAGAAGTTGCCGCAGTGGCCGAAGTTCGTCACCTTCATGAACACGTTGCCGACCCGCAGCACCGCCCCGGGCCCGAACACATCCGGAATGTCGGCCGGCTGGGCCCCGCCCCCGCCCGGCGGGGCGAAGTACTCGGGCAGCGCCCGCTTGATGTCATCGAAGGTCATGCCGTCGGGATCCACCTTGCCCGGCGGCAGCTGCGCGCGGGCCGGAAGCGCCGCCAACAGCAGCCATGCGCACACCGCCAGCCCCTTCCCTGCCGCGTTCATGCCCCTCGCTGTCATGCCCCCTCGCTCGCCCGGTCGATCAGAAGGTGATGCTGATGCCGAGACGCACCGCGCGCCCCTCTTCGAAGACCCGCGGGTCGTTCACCGGCACCCAGTCGGGAATGTTGTCGCCGTTGGTGTCCTGGAGGTACGCGCCACCGGCGCGCCCGGTCTGGGTGTAATAGATGAGGTAGTCGTCGCCTGCCGTGTTGACGAAGGGGTTGGGGAACGGGTTCTCCGACAGGTTGGAGATGTTCTTCGAGTCGAGCACGTTGCGAGCGTCGAAGAACAGCGTCACGTTCTGTCCCCACACCTTGTAGTACTTGTCGCCGTCGATCGTGAGCCGGGTGTTGCTGGGCTGGCGGCGGGTGTTCTCGACCGCCGGGTCGGGACGCCGGTCGTTGGCGAAGGTCGGGGTGAAGGGGAAGCCCGAGCCGTAGGACCACAGCATGCGGAACCCCCACTTGCCGGGGTCACGCACCACCGACTGGATGCTGAGGGTGTTGCGCTGATCCCAGTCGAGGGCGCGCTCCGAGATCGGCAGGTACAGGCGGCCGCCGTTGAAGAACTGCAGCGCCTGGTTGGGGTCCGACGCCACGCCGGTGGCGAGCGAGTAGGTGTAGTTGACCTCGGCGGAGAACTTGTGGCTGAAGCTCTTGATCAGGCTCATCTCGAAGCCGCGGGAGCTGGCGTAGTCGCCGTTCTCGTACACGTTGACCAGATTGCCGAACTCGTCACGCTCCTGGCGCTGCGTGATCAGCCCGTAGATGTCCTTGAAGAACACCGAGAACTGGCCCGACACGTCGCGTGAGAACAGGTGCTGGACGCCGGCCTGGTAGGCGATGTTGGTCTCGGGCTCCAGATCCGGGTTGCCGCGCGTCACGACGCTGGTGTTGGCGCCGCGGTTCTGGAACACGAAGTTGTACGCCGGGATCTGGTAGGTCCAGCCGTAGTGGAAGCTCAGCACGTCCTTGTCGGAGATCGGGTAGGCGATCCCGAGCCGCGGGCTGAACTGCGCCTTGAGCTTCTGGCCGCTCTTGAGGTCGGTGGCCTGGATCTGCGCCCCGGGGCTGAACGCGTCGTAGCGCAGGCCGGCGTTGAGCACCAGACCCTCGAACTCCCAGCGGTCCTGGAGGTAGGCCGCGCCTTCGGGGTTGAAGTTGACGAAGTCGGAGCGCTGGCCGCCCGGCAGTCCGTTGGTCTCGGAGTTGGGCAGGTTCATGCTCAGGTTCTGGACCCGGTTGTACTTGAACTCGACACCGGTCTTCCAGGTGTGCTGCTTCCAGTGCCGGGTCGAGAAGTCGCTCTTGAGCGTCCAGGTCCCCTGCTTGCGATCGGTGTACACCGGGAAGTCCCCGTGGGTCGCGTAGTAGGGATTGTTCTCGGAGCCGAACTGGACGTTGCCGGCCCAGTAGTTGGGGCTCTGGACCCAGTACTCCCACGGCGCCTGCCGCCCCACCGATTGCAGGGTGCGGAAGTTGAGGCTGGCGAGGCGGGTGGTCCACACCGATTTGTCGGACAGCTGGTTGGTCCACACCACGGTCTCGGAGTTGTAGCGATCGTCGACGGTCGGGACGTGGTCGGGAAGATTGACGGGCTGGAACGTCGAGTCGGTCTTGGTGGGGCTCCAGGTGCCGTAGCGCGGGTTGAGCTGGTCGGGCTGGCCCACGGTGTGCACCGTGTCGTAGGTCACCTTGACGAAGCCCTCGCGCGACCACATGTGGTTGTAGGGCGTGTTGATCGTGCGGTTGTTGATGGTCTCGAACGTGACCTTGTTGGCGGGGTTGATGCGGTAGGCGAACTTGAGGTTGGTGTTGATCAGGTTGCTCTGGCGGTTGCCGAGCTGGATGAAGTCCAGGAACGTGCGCTGGGGGTGCGTCATGGAGCTCTTGAGGTAGGTGTCCGAGAACGTGCCCTCGTAGGTCGCGAAGTAGGTGAGGTTCTTGATCGGGGTCGGACCCCCGAACCCGAAGGTGAAGCGGTCGAAGTTGTCGTAGGTCTTGGTGGGGTCGCCGTAGCGGTCGGTGTCCCAGCGCACCTCGCCGCCGAAGCGGTCGGAGCCCTCCTTGGTGCTGACCGACACCACGCCCGACAGGGCGTTGCCGTACTCGGCGTCGAAACCGCCCGAGAGCACGTCGGTGCCGGCGACCGCCAGGGTCGCGATGTTGGCCCCGCCGCCGAACAGCGGATCGGCCACCTCGACACCGTCGAACTGGAACTTCACCTCACCCGAGCGTCCGCCACGGAAGTGCAGGCCATCGCTGGTCGAGACCACGCCGGCCTTGGTGGCCACGGCCTGGTTGAGGTTGTCGACCGGGAGCTCCTTGAGCTTCTCGGCGGAGATCTGCTGCTTGGTCGTCGAGGACTTGGTGTCGATGCGCTTCTCGGCGCGCACCTCGATCTCCTCGAAGGTCTTGGTGATCTCCTGCTGCTCCGACGTGAACTCGAAATCGAGCGTCGAGGTCGCCCCCGCGTTGACCTGTACGTTCTGCACCTGTTTGTGGTAGCCGGCGGCCTGCACTTGGATCTGCGCGCCGCCCACCGGTACACCCACGAGGAGGTAGGCGCCGTTCTCGTCGGTCATCGTGCCGAGCTTGGTGCCGAGCACGATGACGTTGGCGTAGGCGATCGGGTCCTTACCCTTCTCGCGGACCTTGCCCGCGACCTTCCCTGTCGAGGTTCCGAGGATCGGCGCTCCGGCGGCGGGCGCGCTGGCCGCGACGGGCGCGGCGGCGGCGGGCGCCGGCTTGGCCGGCGTCTGTGCCATGGCGGACGCGGCAAGAACGACGCCGAGCGCGAGCGCGATCAGTCCCGGAACGAACCACTTTCCGTCGATCATCATGGGGCAAGCCCCTCCCTGAGAACGAGGGTCGACCGGCCGTGGCCGAGTGGCAGCGAACATGCCAAGGCGCGGCGCCGGTGTCAACGCATTTTGAGCGCTCAAGTTGTTTACCGGTCGCTGCTTACTGCGCGCGGGCAACAGGTACGTCAACATCGTGGCAACACGGGATCGGCGCATGTGGTGAATCGCGGTTCGCGCCCGGCGCGAAGGTGACCCAAAAGGAGGCACCGGAGGGAACTCCTGGACGGCGGTGCCCTACGCCCAGTCAAACCACAATATCGGCCAGTACCCTGGCGGCTGTCAAGGTTTTTTGTGGCGACGATCCGAGCCCCCACGCGCGGGAGCGTCAGAACTGCCAGCGCAGCTGGCCAAGGAGTTGCTGCCGGCTGCCGCGCGGCTGCGCCGGCGTGCCATAATCGGCACGCCACCACTCGATCGAGTAGGCGGTGTCGAAGTTCCAGATCGCGTTCTTCGGCCGGAGCGTGAAGCCCAGGGTGCCGGCGTTCGACAGGTACTCGTTCTGGACGGTCAGATCGTCCTGGTTCCGCGAGGTGTAGATGTAGCCGCCCCGGCCGGTGAGCACCGGCGTGCACCGATATTCGACCCCGGCGCGCACGTCCCATTCCTTCATGCGCGGACCAAGGCCGATCGGGATGCCGGTCCGCTCGTCCTGCTCTGCATGGTACTCGGCTCCCGCCAGGCCGCGATGCCCGGGCAGGTGCCACGAGAATCCACCCGCCGCCTGCCAGACTCGATCCTCGATGTGCTGGTAGGCGACGCTGTCCGGCAATGCGAGGGTGTCGGCCCCCGGGCGGTTGTAGACCACGTAGAGGAACTTGTTTAGCGAGGTCGGATCGCTCTCGTCGGGCGGGAATACCACACCCTGGCGGAAGCTGGTGTTGAAGCTGCCGCCCAGCTCGAGCGATCCAAGCACCCAGCGCACCCGGCTTCTCATGTCGCTGCCGCGGCCCTCGAGCTCGTCGAGCTTGCCGCGACCCGCGAGCGGGTTCTGGCCGATCCCGGCCGAGGTGGTGAACGCCCAGCGCTCCTCGGCGCTCGAGTGCCACACGGAGCCGTCCAGGCCCCAATCGATGTCCCGGCCGATGTGCCCGATCAGCGTCCCCTCGCCCACCGGGAAGGGCCGGTCACCACGCAACTTGCCGGTAATCTCGGAGGTGTTGCGGCCGCCGGAGTTGGTGCTGCTCTCGACGATCCCGACCAGCCGGCCGAGCAGCGCCGCCTCCAGCCAGTGGCCGAACTTGTAGGAGGCCGCCGCGCTTCCGCCCCGCGTCGTGATGTCCGCCTGATCGGGAATGAAGAAGTTCGGCGGGGTGAGGGTGGCGCCGTTGCGGCTGATGTACTGCCCGGCGGGGTTGTAGACCAGGGCGCGCAGCTCGTCGTTCGCGGTCTGGTAGTCGTAGAACAGGGTGAGCGCGTACTTCATGCGCCCCGGCTTCACGTAGGGCATGTCGCCGTTCAAGGCGATGTCGACGCTGGGGTTGGCGAGACGCTGGCGGATCTCGGTGTCGGTGGCCGAGGGCTGATCGAGGCGCAGGCCGTCCCACCTCGCGCGCACACCGTAGGCGGTGCCGCCGGCGCGCCGCCAGCCTTCCATCCCGGTGCGCACCACCCGCCCGGCCAGCACCTCGCGCGTCGCGACGCTCGGGAACAGATCGGTCACCGCCGACGCGGACCCGGTTCCGGTCAGGGCCTCGAACGTCGAGCTGGTGTCGGCGTCGGCGATCCCGACCGGATTGAGGGCGAAGTCCCACATCGCGATGCGATTGTGGATGTCGTCGGCCAGGGTCAGCCGGCCCATGCCGTAGAGTCGGGTGCTGCGACTGATGGGGTCGGTGGTGAGGCCGAGGCTCTGCTCGCCTCGATCGAAGATCTGGCCCGCCGCCGGGGCGGCGATGAACAGCCAGCCGCCCATTCCCAAGAGCGCGCCGACTCCAACCCTGCGCCTCAGGCGCATGCCTGCTCCTTTCCGTCTGTGTTGTCGAGGACGGTTTGACCGCCGTGCGGAGGACAACTCTCCCGCCTGCCGGGCGAAAGTGCGCGCGGTCAACGAGGGGCGCGGTGCACGGACCGCGAATAGTAGGAAGGGCTCACGGGGGTGTCAACCGGGAAGTGGGCGGCGTCCCGGCGCGACGCCGGGCCGAGACACAGGGATGACCGTCGAGCCAGTAGCGCCACGGCCGCTCGACTCCGCGCCGGATGCCAATGCGCGGGCCGGTGGCCACGCGGTGAGCGGAGCGCCGCCGCGGGCGGTCGCTGAGCCAGATCGGCCCCCGGGTCAGGTCGGCGCCGTTGTGCCCCAGCGTCAACGCCAGCGCACGACCCAGGTTGCCCGGCCCGCGCGCCAGCCGCTCCCAGGCCGCGCCGCTGCGGCGGCGTTGCATGAGTTCGAGCCCCGCGAGCGGCTCCAGGGCGCGAACCAGCACCGCCGCGGCGTGGCCGGGGGTCTCGGCCACCAGGTTGAGGCACACGTGCATACCATAAATAATGTAGACGTAGGCGTGGCCCGGGGCCCCGTACATCACTCGGTTGCGGGCGGTGGGACCGCGGTAGGCGTGGCTCGCCGGGTCGCGCTCGCCGTCGTAAGCCTCGGTCTCGACGATGACTCCGGCCACCCGCCCTGCCGGCCCGTCGCACACCAGCACGCGCCCCAGGGCGTCCCGGGCCAGCGCGGGCGCGGGGCGGGCGTAGAAGCGCCGCGGCAGGGGCGCCCCGAGATCCGCCGCGTCCTCGCCCTCCGGCGGGGGCGCGTGGCGTGCCTCAGTGGCCGACCGTCGCCTCACCGACACCCAGCCGCTTGAGCGGTTCCATGAACAGGCCGCGGATCTCCTCGAGGCGCTCCGGGGTCCGGGCCTCGAAGCGCACCACCAGGACCGGCTGGGTGTTCGAGGCGCGCACCAGGCCCCAGCCGTCGCCGAACTCCACCCGCGCGCCGTCGATGTCGATCACCTTGTAGCGGCGCGCGAACTCCTGCTTCAGGGCCGCGACGACCTCGAACTTGCGCTCGTCGGGACAGGCGAGGCGGGTCTCGGGCGTGGCGTAATAATGTGGGATCGAATCGACCAGCTCGGCCAGCGACGATCCGCTGGCGGCGACGAAGCGCAGCAGGCGCCCGGCCGCGAACAGCGCGTCGTCGAAGCCGAAGTAGCCCTCGGCGAAGAACATGTGCCCCGACATCTCCCCGGCGAGCGGCGCGCCGCTCTCGAGCAGGCGGCTCTTGATCAGCGAGTGCCCGGTCTTCCACATCACCGGCCGGCCGCCATGCGCCGCGATGTCCTCGATCAGCCCCTGTGAGCACTTGACGTCGAAGATGATCTCGGCCCCCGGAACGCGCGTGAGGACGTCGCGCGCCAGCAGCGCCAGGATCTGATCGCCGAACATCAGGCGGCCGCGCCCGTCGACCGCGCCGATCCGGTCGGCGTCGCCGTCGAAGCCGATGCCGAGGTCGGCACCGCTGCGGCGCACCGCGGCGATCAGGTCGGCCATCAGCGCCGGCACGGTGGGATCGGGCAGATGGTTGGGGAAGCGTCCGTCGAGCTCGGCGTAGAGCGGCGTCACGCTGTGCCCCGCGGTCTCGAACACCCCCGGGACCACGGTGCCGGCGCAGCCGTTGCCGCAGTCCATCACCACCTTGAGACCACGCGGACTCCGCAGCCGCTCGGCCAGCATCGTCCGGTAGTCGTCGAGCACCGGCCGGTCGCCGGCCGCGGCGCCGCCGGCGGTGCGCAGGCGCCCGCTCTCGATGCGCTCGCGCATGGTCTGGATCTCGGCGCCGAACACCGGCCGGTCGGCGCGCGTCATCTTGAAGCCGTTGAACTCGGGCGGGTTGTGGCTCCCGGTCACCTGAATCCCGCCGGGGAGGCGCCGCGCCGCCACGGCGTAGTAGAGCGCCGGGGTCGGCACGATCCCCACCCGTTCGACCTCGACTCCGGCCGCGAGCAGGCCGCGCTCCACCCCGGCGGCCAGCCGCGGGCTGCTGGGTCGCACGTCGAGGCCGAGCGCGACGCGCGTGCCGCCCGCCTCGGCGATCAGCGTGCCGAAGGCCTGCCCCACCGACGCGGCGGCCGCGTCGCTCAGCTCGGTGGCATGAAGCCCGCGGATGTCGTACTCGCGGAAGATGTGGCGCGGAATCATCGCTCCTCCTTGTGCTTGAGCCAGGCGTCGATGAACGGATCGATCGCGCCGTCCAGCACCGCGTGGACGTCGCCGAGCTTGGTCTCGGTGCGATGGTCGTTGACCATGGTGTAGGGCTGCATGACGTAGGAGCGGATCTGGCTGCCGAAGTCGATCTCCTTCTTGCCCGCGCTCAGCGCCTGGGTCTTGAGGCGCTCCTGCTCCTGCAGGTGCACGAACAGCCGCGAGGTCAGCATCTTCATCGCGAACTCGCGGTTGCGGTGCTGGCTGCGCTCGGCCTGCGATTGCACCACCAGACCGGTGGGCAGGTGGGTGATGCGCACCGCCGACTCGGTCTTGTTGACGTGCTGGCCGCCGGCCCCGCTGGCGCGGAAGGTGTCGACGCGCAGGTCGCCGGGGGCGATCTGGACCGTGATGGTGTCGTCGATCATCGGGAACACGAACACCGAGGCGAACGAGGTGTGACGGCGCTGCGCGGCGTCGTAGGGCGAGATGCGCACCAGGCGGTGGACCCCGCTCTCGCCCTTGAGGTAGCCGTAGGCGTACTCGCCGTTGATCTCGATCGTCGCGTCCTTGATCCCGGCCTCCTCCCCCGGCTGCCAGTCGAGAATGCTGGTCGGGTAGCCGTGCCGCTCCGCCCAGCGCGTGTACATCCGGAACAGCATCTGGGCCCAGTCCTGCGACTCGGTGCCGCCGGCGCCGGGGTGGATCGAGACCAGGGCGCCGAGGCGATCGTGCTCGCCGGACAGCAGGCTGCGCAGCTCGAGATCGGCGACGTCGCGCACGACCTGGTCGAGCTCCTTCGACAGGTCGGCGAGCAGGCGCGGATCGGCGTCGCCCTCGGCGAGGTCGAGCAGCTCCTCGAGGTGCTTCAGGGCCGCGTCGCGCCCGCTCCAGTCCTCGACCGCGCGGCGCGCGCGCTTGAGCGCCGCCACGGCGCGCTGCGCCTGCTCCGGCCGGTCCCAGAACCCCGGCGCCGCCATGCGGGCCTCGAGCTCGGTGATCTCGCGGGTCCGGGACTCCAGGTCAAAGGTACCCCCGCAGGCTCGCGAGGGTGCCGCGGGCCTGTTCGGTGCGCTTGCGGACGTCGGCGGCGGTGAGCACGTGGGGCGAGTTCTCCTAGGTCGAGCCCGACGGCGCGCGACTGCGCCGCGCCTCGATCAGCCCGCGCAGCGCGGCGCGCGCCGCCTCGGCCAGCGCCGGCTCGCTGCCGTGATTCTCGAGCGTGGCGTCGGCGGCGCGCGCGAAGGCTTCGTTGGTGCGCTGCACCGCCAGCCGTGCCTGCACCTCGGCCTTGCTCCAGCCGCGCGCGGCGCGCAGCCGCGCGATCTGGTCGGCCTCGGGGGCCACCACCGCCAGCACCGCGTCGCAGGCGCGCTCCAGGTGCCAATCCAGCATCAGGGCGGCGTCGACCACCACCACCCCCTGCCAGCCGTCGCGGATCAGGCCGAGGATGGTGTCGCGGATGCGGGTCACGATGCGCGGGTGGACCAGCTGGTTCAGGCGCTCGCGCGCCGCTAGATCGCTGAACACCCGCGCCGCCACGCGCGCGCGGTCGAGCGTGCCGTCGGCGCGGTAGATCCTGTCGCCGTACTCGGCGGTCAGCGCGGCGCGCACCTCGGGGTCGCCGTCGGTGATCTGGTGGCCGAGCTCGTCGGCCTCGATGACGCGGGCGCCGTCGGCCTCGAGCGCGCGCGCCACCGTGGACTTGCCGCTGCCGCTGCGCCCGATCAGACCGAGGATGAACACCCCGTCGCCGGCGTCCGGGCGGCGCACCCTAGTGGACATCGAACCAGGTCGCTCCGCGCCCGGCGCCCGCCACCAGTGGGACGCGGAGCGCGAAGCAGCCCTCCATCTCGTTGCGCACCAGCTCGGACACGGCAGACGCCTCCGCGGCGGGGCACTCCAGCAACAGCTCGTCGTGGACCTGCAGCAGCAATCTAGCCGACGGTCTGTGGCGCTTCAAGGCGTCGTGAACCCGGATCATCGCCAGCTTCATGAGGTCGGCCGCCGAGCCCTGAATCGGGGTGTTGATCGCGGCGCGCTCGGCATTGGAGCGCTGTCCGCCATGGAGGCTCGCGAGCCCCGGCAGGTAGCGCCGGCGTCCCAGCAGGGTGGCGACCCAGCCGCGCCGCCGCGCCTCGTCGAGCGTGGCGTCGAGGTAGGCGCGCACCCGGGCGTAGACCTGGAAGTACTGGCGGATGAAGGCCTCGGCCTCGGCGAGCGGCAGCCCCATCTGCTGCGACAGGCTGCGCGCCCCCATGCCGTAGATGATGCCGAAGTTGACCACCTTGGCGCGCGCGCGCAGCGCCGGGTCGATCGGGCCGGGCGGCAGGTTGAAGATGCGGCGCGCGGTCGCGGCGTGCACGTCCTCGCCGGCGCGGAATGCCTCGATCAGCGCCGGGTCGCCCGACAGGTGGGCGACGATGCGCAGCTCGATCTGCGAGTAGTCGGCGCCCACCAGCACCGCCCCCGGCGGCGCGACGAAGGCGCGCCGCACCGCGCGCCCCTGCTCGGTGCGCATCGGGATGTTCTGCAGGTTGGGGTTGCTGGACGACAGCCGCCCGGTGGCGGCGCCCGCCTGGTTGAAGGTGGTGTGGAGACGCCCGTCGCGCGCATCGGCCTGGCCGGGCAGCGCGTCGAGGTAGGTGGACTTGAGCTTGGCGAGCGCGCGGTACTCGAGCAGTCGGGCGGGAAATGGATGGCCGGCCGCCAGCTCCTCGAGCACCGCCGAGTCGGTCGAGAAACCGGTCTTGGTGCGCCGTCCCGCCTTGAGCTTGAGCTTCTCGAACAGCACGCGCGCGAGCTGCGGCCCGCTGTTGAGGTTGAAGCGCTCGGCGGCCAGCTCGTAGAGCTCGGTCTCGAGGCGCGCCATCTCGGCGGCCGCGCGCGCGCTCTGGCCCGCCAGCACCGCGGGATCGATCGCCACCCCGGCGCGCTCCATCTCGTAGAGCACCGGGATGAGCGGCTGCTCGAGCGTCACGTAGAGCCGCCACTGCTCGCGCGCCTCGAGCTGCTCGCGCAGCGCGCGCGCCACCGGGAACAACGTGGCGGCGGCCGCGCCCGCCGCCGCGGCGGTGGCGGCGACCGGCCAGTCCGCCGGCGCCGGCCGCGCGCGCCCCCGCGACGGGGCGCCGCGCGCCGGGTGGTCGGGCTCGAGCGGCGGCAGCGCCACGCCCAGCGCGTCGCGCGCCAGCGCCGCCAGTGAGTGATCGCGCTCCGGATCGAGCAGGAACGACCCCAGCCCGATGTCGAGGTCGACCCCGTCGAGCGGCAGCCCGGCTCCCGCCAGCAGATGGGCGAGTGCCTTGAGGTCGGGCGCGAGCTTGGGGACGCTGCGATCGGCAAGGGCCGGCTCCAGCCAGTCGCGCGCGCGCGCCAGCGCGAGGTTGGGACCATTGCGGTGCGCGAGCGGCACGTAGGCGGCGGTGCCGTCGCGCGCCGCCAGCGCGAGCCCCACCAGCGGATCGGTCCGCGGATCGTCGCCGCCCGCGATCGGCAGCAGCGCGAGACCGTGAATCGCGCGCGCGCGCACCTCGATCAGCCGCTCGATCAGGCCGGCGAGGCCGTCCTCGGAGCCCTCGCCGAACAGGTCGAGCGTGCCCTGGACGCCGGGGTGGTCGGCGGCGGCATGCGGCGCGGGCGACGCGGCGGCGGGCGGCGGCGCGGGCGGGGCGCCGAACAGCGCCGGGCGCGGCGGCGGCGCGCTCGCCGGGCGGGGCGCCACGCCGGCTGCGGCGGTCTGGCTCCAGCCCGGCATCTCGGCGGCGCCGCCGCGGCGTTCGGCGGGGCGCGCCGGCGCCAGCGCTCCCGCTTCCTCGTCCGACACCCCCTCGGACTCGGCGATCGCCTCGAGGCGCCTGATCTCGAAGCGGCGCGCGAACTCGCGCAGCGCGTCGCGACGGATCGGGGCGCAGCGCAGATCGCTCCAGCCCGCGGTCAGCTGCAGGTCGTGGCGCACCGTCGCCAGCTCGCGCGACATGAAGGCCAGCTCGCGATGGGCTCCGAGCCGGCCGCGCAGCGCCGGACGGGTGACCTCGCCGAGGTGCTGGTACAGCGCCTCCAGCGAGCCGAAGCGCGTCATCAGCTCGACCGCGGTCTTCTCCCCCACTCCCGGCACGCCGGGAATGTTGTCGCTGGTGTCGCCCATCAGGGCCAGCACGTCGCGGATGTGCTCGGGCCCCACCCCCCACTTGGCGCGCACCGCGGCGGCGTCGAGCCAGACGTACTCGTCACGGGAGCGTGGGGCCAGCACCCGCACCCCGTCGCCCACCACCTGGAGCATGTCCTTGTCGCCGGTCACCAGCACCACCTCGATGCCGTCGCGGCGCCCGCGCTCGGCGAGCGTCGCCATGACGTCGTCCGCCTCGGTGCCGGGGATCTCGAGCACCGGCAGGCCGAGCGCCTGGGCCAGCTCCTCGATCGGCGCGATCTGCGCCACCAGGTCGCCGGGCATCGGCTTGCGCGTGGCCTTGTAGTCGGGGAAGCGCTGGTGCCGGAAGGTGGGGCCGGGACCGTCCCAGGCCAGCGCCCAGTAGTCGGGCCGCTCCTCGCGCCGGATCTTGAGCACGCTGTTCGCGAGCCCGAAGATCGCCGAGACGTTCTGGCCGCGCGAGTTGACCAGCGGACGGGCGATGAACGCGTAGTGGGCGCGGTAGGCGAGCCCCATCGCGTCGAGCACGATCAGGCGCGCCACGCTCAGCCTCGCGCGGAGGACGCTCGGCGCCGCGCGACCAGGAGCTGGTTGTGACGCCGGTCGCGCCCCGCTCCCAGGGCGAGCAGCGCGCGGTCGAGCGGGAGCAGGAGCCAGGGCACGCGGTTGACGAAGCGCAGCAGCCCGAGATCGCTGTTGAGCAGCACGTGGGTCGGGTAGCGGGCGCCGAGCGTGAGCCCCGCCGGCTCGAGGATCGCGCGGTAGCGCTCGAGCGGCCGCATGCGGTTGTGGGCCGCGAGACCCGGCAGCGCCGAGAAGGTGTCGGTGACGAGCAGCAGCCCGCCGGGCGCCACCGCGTCGGCCAGGTGGCGGAGCGCCGCGTCGAAGCGCGCTTCGTCGACGATGTGGTAGAGCACGTCGAAGGCGTTGACCAGATCCCAGCGTTGATCGAGCGCCACCTCGCTCACGTCCCCGAGGATGAAGCGCGCATCGGGGAACCGGGCGCTCAGATCCGTGACCGACGCCGAGGTGATGTCGATGCCGGTGACCCGCGCGCCGCGCTGGAGGTAGTACGCGGTGAAGAACCCGCGCCCGCTGCCGACGTCGAGCACACCCCGTCCGCGGGGGTCGAATCCCGCCTCGCGCAGAGCACGGTCGAGCACCTCGCGCCGCAGGGCATAGCAGGCGTCGTTGTAGGCGCTGGACATCCCGGGCTGGCCGGTGCCGCGCAGGCCGGGATGCTGCGTCAGCACCTGCTCCCAGAACTCGCGTGGCCGGTAGCTCATCGTGCGCCTCGCCGGTAGAGCCGCCGCCGCGCGACGAACACCGCCACCGCGTCGGGGACCAGGTAGCGGATCGAGCGCCCGGCGCGCGCGCGGGCGCGGACGGCGCTCGACGACAGCTCGATCCCGGGATTGTCGAGCCACACGATCTGCGGGCGGGTCGACGCGACGAGCCCGGTGGGCCGGGTCCGGGAGGCCGGGGAGGCCGCCACCGCCTGGGATGTGTTCTGCGCCTCCGACGCGCCCCCCCCGGCCTCCCGGACCCGGCCCTCGGCGGCCGCGCGGCCCTTCGCGACCGAGCCCACCGCGCCCGGCCGTCGCGCCACCGCGAGGGTGGCGAGGCGGGCGATCGCGGCGGGCTCGCGCCAGGTGGCGAAGTCGTCGAGGCTGTCCTCGCCCATGATGAGGAACAGGCGCGCGCCGGCATGCCGCGCGCGCAGGGCGCGCAGCGTGTCGACGGTGAAGCTCGGGCCGCCGCGCCGCACCTCGATGGTCGAGAGCCGGAACGCCGGGTTGCCGCGCACCGCCAGGCGCGTCATCGCCACGCGCGCCGCGGCGCTCGAGAGCCGCGCCCCGCGCTTGTGCGGCGGCCGGCCGGCCGGCACGAACAGCACGTGGTCGAGACCCAGCCGTTCGCGCGCCCATTCGGCGAGCGCGAGATGCCCGAGGTGCGGCGGATCGAAGGTGCCGCCGAACAGCCCGATGCGGCGCAGCGGAGGCTCGCGTCGGCGCGGCATGGCGGGCTAAGACCCGTGCTCGAGCCGCGCGCGTTCGATGGCGGCGCGCCGCGCCAGGCTGCCGCCGGGGTACGCGGCCTCGATCTGCCGGAGCTGGGCGATCGCCTCGGTGCGATGGCCGTCGCGCGCGTCGCACATGGCGATACCCAGCTGCGCCTCGCCGGCCTCCCGGGTGTCAGGGTACTCGTCGAGCACGCGCCGGAAGTAGACCCGCGCCGGTCCGATCAGCCTCATCTTGTAGTAGAGGCGGCCGGCGTCGCCGAGCTTGATCGCCAGCTCCTCCTGGGCGTCGGCGATGCGCCGTCTCGCCTCGGGGTTGAGCCAGTGTCCGTTGTAGCTCGCCAGATAGTCCTTCCACTGGTCGAGCGCCTTGCGGGTGTACTCCTGGTCGAAATCGCGCGGGCGCGTCTGGGCCATCAGGGCCTCGCCGAGCCGGAACGCCGCCGAGGGGCACGAGTCGCTCTCCGGGTAGTCGCGCACCAGCCGCTCGAACTCGACCTGCGCCGACGGGAACTCCCTCATCCCCATGTAGCTCATGCCCAGGCGATAGATCGCCTCGTCGACGTCGCGGCTGCCGCCATTGTTGGCAACATAACCCTTGAGCAGGTCCACCGCGACGCTGTAGTCGTGGCGCGCCATCGCCTTGCGCGCCAGGTCCAGACGCTCCGGCTCGCTGTGCACCGCCGGCATGGTGGTCGAGCCGCAACCCGCCACGACCCCGAGCCACAGCACCGCCGCGAGCCCGGGCCAAGCCCGGCTCCGGTCGCGGCTCATGGACGATTCTGGAAGAACAGTGCGACCAGGCCCGCCACCACCGCCACGACGATGATCGGCTCCACCACCTTGTCGACGTTGCGGGTCGGGGCAACGCCCTTGAGGTCGCTGAAGCGCTGATCCTCGACCAGCGGCAGCTGACCCTTGGGGAACGCGTCGACCAGGTTGTAGCTCGCCTGCCCGGTCCACAGCACCAGCGAGGTGCGCGGGTCCCGCAGGGTGAGCGCGCCGTCGACCAGCGCCTGGCGTTCGATCTTGACGCGGCCCGGCAGCCAGCCGACCAGGCGCAGGTAGGTGATGCGCGCCGAGCCCAGCTGGTACTCGAGCAGCGGATCCCCGGGGCTCGCCGCCAGGGCGCCGACGCTGTCGTCGGGCACGATCGTGCGCCGCACGGCGGCGCTCGCCCCGCGGCGTCCGAGCTCGAGCAGGATGGCGTGCTCGATCACGTAGTTGAGCGGGTGGGTCTCGGCGGGGGCCAGCACCACCCGGGCGCCGCTGTCGATCGGCGCGGCGGCCAGCGCGCGCGCGAACGCGGTGTTGGCGACCATGGTGACGAGCTGGAGATTGGTGGCCGGCACGCGCGGCCCGCGGGCGCGCACGATCGGCTCCACCTCGGCCTGCGCGGTCGACAGCACGGTGTCGGGAGGCGCGGGCGGACCGCCCTTGTACTGATAGTTCTTGGCGCCCGCAGCGAGCGGCGCCCCGGTGAGCGCCAGCGCCAGGAAGGTGAGCGCGCGCCTCATGCCGGGGCCCCGATCAGCGCCAGCGGGTCGGCGGTCTCGGCACGCGCGAACAGGTCGTAGGCGCCGCTGCCGGTGACGCGCACCGCGATCCGCTGCCCGGGCGCCAGGGTGCGGCCGGCGGCGTCGACGCACACGCCGCCGTCGACCTCCCACGCCGATCCGGGGCCGCGCGCGGCCCACGCCGGCGCGTCCGGCGCCGCGCCGGGCGCCGGCCCGTCGATCAGGACCTCGAGGCGCTCGCCGATGCGGCGCCGCAGCCGCGCGCGCGACAGCCGCTGCTGGAGCGCGAGCAGCCGCGCGCGGCGGCTGCGGCGCCGCGCCAGCGGCACCCGCGGCGTCATCGCCGCGGAGGGCGTCTCGGCCTC
>Ga0306920_100001551_pt1 | contig 28645 bp, 21 predicted proteins | sample flu12Cox44000170_FD_204666 | JGI IMG/M metagenome (GOLD analysis project Ga0306920, IMG submission 204666) | Lab enrichment of tropical soil microbial communities from Luquillo Experimental Forest, Puerto Rico - flux4day.12C.oxic.44.000.170 (v2)... | ecosystem: Environmental > Terrestrial >... | reverse complement strand
CTGGGAAGACGCGGAGCGGGAATACAAACACTGCCTCGAAATTAATCCCAATCATACCCTCTCTCATTATCATTACGCGATGTGCTTGAGTGAGTTAGGCCGGTTTACGGAAGCAATCGCGGAAGCTAAGGAAGCGCAACTCCGAGATCCCCTGTCCGGCTCGACCAACGCGGGTCTGGCGTGGACGCTTTGGGCGGCAGGGGAATATGAGAAAGCTCTGCACCAGGCCCTGATCGCGACTGAGGTCGACCCACACAGTATGTTTGCCAGAGTGGCGGCCGGCTTGGCTTATGAACAGAACGGGATGTACCGCGAGTCGATCGCGGAGTTCCAGGAGGGAATCCAGAAGAATGGCGGTTCCATGTTCCTTGGATTCCAAAGCCATGCTTTTGCGCGTTCCGGAGATAGGTCGAGCGCCTGGAACAACGTCCGTAAATTAGAGACCCTGTCAAAAGAACGGTATGTCGCCCCGTCACATCTGGCAATAGCATATGCAGGTTTGGAGGAGAAGAACCTTGCCATCCAGTCGCTTCAAGCGGCGTATGAAAACCGGGACAGCTTCCTGGTTTTCACTCGGATGTTGCCACAATTCGAGAACCTGCGTTCTGATTCACGCTTTCAAGACTTGCTCCACCGTATGAATTTCCCCTCGTAAGCCGAGCGCGCGCCGCTCTACTTCCCAAAAACTGCACGCGGTTGCTAATCGCGACTGGAAACCATCAAAGGAATTCGATTGGCTTGATCGGAAATCTTTCATTAACAAGATTCATGGCGACCGGCCCGACCTTCCAATATCCCCTTGGGGGCTCCTGCACCCGCTACCCGCACCCCCGCTCTTTTTGGAGTCCCTTACCAGAAGATCATCGAGAGGTTTCGTCTGGATCGAGGCGAATCAACGAATTGTACGGGGCAAGGATTACCCAAGGAAATAGAGCGAAAGTACCAGGGATGCACACGCACATTCTTTCGAACGCAGCGAAGGATTTACGGTTTCGTCGAGCAGCGGAGCCAGCGTCTTAGCGGTTTCAACGTTGCACGATTTGAGCGCGAACGGGAACAATGATTCTCGGGAATTGTTTGTCGTTGGTATCGATGAAGATCGACCCCTTTAGTAGGCCAGCCGGAATTCCTTCCAGGTTCAGAGTGACCTCCGTTTGATATCGATCGCCCGCGGGTCCTCGCTCTGACTTCAGGCTTAGGCCTGGAATATCGGTGCTCACTCGCGCTTCGAAATCCTTGCCGTCTTCCTCGTAGATCATCAGGATTGCGGTCCCGCTGTCAGCATCGCCGAGGCGCCAAGAGCCTAAGTCCACGACGTCCGGGAAGGCATGCACTCTTTCGTACAGATAAGTATTGGCGGTCACATTGAGCACTGGCACCCGTTTACTCGAGGTCTTTACCAGAATGGTGTCGGAAGCCCTCCCTCCAGGGCCGTTTGGGTTCAAAGACAGAGTCAGACGATAGCGCTGGCCCGGTATCAACGTTTCGAGCTGCGTCGTAAATCTCCCGGTTGACTGGTCGATTCTGTCGACCGTCAGGGGCTCCGATTCGTGGTTCACAATTTCGATGCTCGCCCGCTTCCCTTTACCTCTTTGTCCGGCTACAAAAAAGGCGGGAGTCGGGAAGAGTTCAATTGCAGGCACGATGCGACCCGTGAAAGTCAGTTGCGCCTCCGGGAGTGCAGGATCATCCAGAGACACTAAGATTATTCCCCTAAACTCTCCCTCCAAATTGGCCGTGTCGAGCTTGAAGTGGATCTTGCCTTCCGCGCCAGGAGCCACTTCGCTGGGCATTCGCGTGACTAGAAGAGGTGGCGTCATGCGTACCCTCTCGATGGTTATCGGTGCCGAGCCATAATTATTGATAACGAAGTCGTGCTCCACGACAGCTCCGGATAGGACCTGGCCGAACGCGAAACGGTCCTCTGGGAACACAGTCTTTGACTCGTTTGGAATTGCGCTGGCGGCTAGGCCCAGCTTGGCAGTTTGGAACTCTTGCGATTTCCCGGAAATCGGAGCATGCGGTGAACCAAGGGAGGGAACGACTGGAAGCAGCGCGAGGGAGAGGATTCCTCTTGCCGTGAGAAGAACCGCAAATGCGCTGCGGTTGAGTCGGCAGCGGGACCGAGTAGACTCTCGGCCCCGGCCAACCCTTGCGGCAAACCGCATGCCTGGCTTCACTGGTTCAGATAGAAGCGAAGCTGTAAGAGTTTGTTGCCGTTGTTGTCGTAGTCCCAGAAGAAACCCTGGTATAGACCTTGGAACAGAGCAACCGTTTGAAGTGTGTTGGTGTCAACGAGAGAGGTCAAGGCATCGGTAACGTTGGTGAATTTGTTGGGCTTCATTCGAACGAACATCTGCTTGTTCGTTGAGCAAACCAAGTTGCCTGTGGGATCGGTCGCACAAGTCGTGAGTGTAGAGGATCCCCCGGGGGTTCCGACAACCCGTGCCCATACATCGTAAGACGCCGTGGCGCCCGTGGTGCAGGGAACCAGTGTAGTCCCTGTAGCCGTTGTGATGTTCGTGTTGCACGGGAGCTGAAATACCGCTCCTTGCTTGGCGATCTGCGTCCCGTTACAGTCGTAAGCCGCATCGAAGGCGTTTCCGTCACAGACAGCGAATGGCCCCTGAGTCAGCCAGATGTCCGTCCCGGGAACAGGATCGTCCTGGGCTGTATCGAGGGGAACGAATATGGTGTGACGGTTCGAACCTGTCAAAGGCGGATTCTTTCCGTAGGTTACGCCGATCAGGTTTAGCTCATAGTGAGCGCCGCTGGGCGCCCCGTTCCCGTTTTGGGCAAACGCAGGGACTGAGGTTGCCAGCGCCAGCAATGCTGTGCCTGCCAGAAGCATAGACGGCTTTCTCATTCTTCCTCCCTATTGTTGCTAGTAATGCGGCCCAGCACAGGAATGTCGGGCCGTGGCCTTCATAGCTGATCGTTCACGGAGAGCTAGGCAAACCGATGGTAGGGCCCACAACTTCGCGCTACAACTGTCCGCCAGAACAGTTTTGGCAGTAGGACTATCTGTACTGCGAACCAACAGCGAACCCTTGGCTGCCTTCAGCGATGTAGAGAACAGCGGACATTTGTTTGGCGACCGCTCCGACCGTTGATAGGGGGCCCTGGGGCGACCGCACCGGGTAGCGGGCGGGGCCCATTCGTAACGTCCCTTGACCGCAACGAAATCGCCGGAATTTCTCAAGAACACAACCATCGAGCTGGCGGTGGGAGTGATCGTGAACGGGGACAGATTGTGGGGCGTCTAACTTACGGATTGCCTGCGCGAGTTGTACCCTGCCCGGAGGTTAGAGCCGCATGTTCGGACTGTTGAAGAAACTGGGCGTACGCTAAATGTCCCAGTCGTCGATCCATTTACAGACGTAGATCACACAGCACAGCACGATCAAGCCGACAAAGAGCACGGTACGCCTCCTGGGTATCCAGCCATGCGCGGCCTCAGACATCCGCCGTAAGCGCTGACTTTTTGAGATTTCTTATGTGGACACAGCTGGCGCGCATTTAAGGGGCGCATTTTCAATGGCGATCTACGCCGACGCGGACAGGGTTTTGTGGACAAATGAGCGGGAACAACCGAGCCTCTGAGCTATCGCGCGGATAGTCTGCCCGTCAGCTCGCATGGCAGCAAGCTTGGCGCGGTCGATAACAATAGGTTGGCGTCCGACGCGCCGTCCCTTGGCTCTGGCGTTTGCAATTCCAGCCTTGACACGTTCGCGAATCAGATCGCGTTCAAACTCGGCCATCGCTGCCACAACTCCGAACATCAGCCGTCCCGCTGGCGTGGTTAGGTCGAATGCGTCCCGCAGACTCACGAACGAAACACTTAATGCCTCAAGCTCCGCGAGGGCGTTCACGAGGTGTTTAAGCGAGCGGCCAAAACGGTCGAGTTTCCAGACCAGAACATAATCAATCCTTCGCTGTTTCGCGTCGAGCATCAAACGGTTCAATTCTGGCCGGGAATCTTTCGAGCCCGAGATTCCCTCGTCCAAGTATTCACTCGTAACAGTCCAACCGCGCTGCTGGGCATACTCACGAAGCTCGCGGAGCTGTAAATCGGCGTCTTGACCCTTGTCCCGTGTGCTCACCCGCGCGTAGATGGCAGCTCTCATTTTTCCCGTTCCAATCCGCGATCTATGTATCGCCGGATTAGCTCAGCAATCGCGAGGCCACCTCGCTTGGACACACGCGCCAGTTGTTTTAACTGCGCTTCCGTAAGCCATATCGTCGTGCGCTTCATTGGGATTAGAGTATGTCGAAAAGCCATACGTTACAATAGACAAGAAATGTCACAATGTCCAGAAGGGAACGGGGCCAGGCAGCGTCACACGACCTGTCCATGCGCTCGGCATAATGTCCCGCAATTTCGCCAGATCGGCCGACAGATAAGCGGTTTGTTTTCAGTGAGGGCAGTAGGTATGTCGGACAGCCATACATGCCCCTCATTCCGCGCAATAGGGAGCTATTAGAGCAATTCTACGCGGACGGCGAGGGTTGGCTTCAGACGAGCGGAGAGCGTAGCACTTTGAAACGGAGAAGGGCCAAGAACCATGGCCTAAACGCGCGTTCGCGGTGCCAGTGACGGGCCGGCCTACGCGAACGAATGCTTCCTCCGGGCAGGGGTTGGATGGACAGAAACTGTCACGCCGGACGTGCACAAAACGGTAGTCGATTCGCTCGGCAACGCCTATATATGCCTCCTTGTGGACGTGGCGGAACTCTATCAGGATAAGTTCCTCACACTAGCGCTGTTCCGCGCGAACCTACTTTTTGGTGGCCTGCGGCTTCAGCCTTTCCCAAACAAGTTCTTGGTAGGCTACCTGCACACCTCCCCTCAAAAAGCCCTGCTTTCGCAACATAAGGCGATCACCTTCGAGCTTCACGGGGCGAACCTGATCCGTATTGGCGAAGTTTTGTACCCAAGCAACCTCGATGTGATGAGTCACCCTATCGTCGGCGAAGGTGTAGGTTCCCGCATAGGCGACGAAGGCACTAAATGCGTCTGGCATTTCCTCGGTGGGAGGCGGGACTGCTGAGAGGGGCTTGCGTCTGGAATCGGCGATGACGACCGACACCCGGCCATCAGCCGTGTACGTAAGGAAACCAACAGGAGTCGGCCCGTAAGAATCTCTAATTTCGCCCCTCTCGTTCGTCTCTGTGGCCGACACTAATTTCCACGTACCGACCAACGAGTCCTTTGTCATCGACGCATCCTGATCCCGCACGCTGACCGCGCTAGGAGGAGCGTCTCGTTTTCTCCACAGCCGAATCGTTGCAATCGACATTTGCGTGTAACCGGGTGGGTCCGTCTCCAATCCCTGAATCTTGCGCGAGACCATCGTGTTCGTCGTCAGCAGACCTCCAACGTAGTCACTCGGGAGTCCCGAGAGATCGACAGAACAACTCACGACCCTCATGCCCCGTTCGGGGAAGTCGGGCCTCCGGCGGAGGCACACGCCACGTCCCTTGAATGTCGTACTTCCGAGGGTGACCTCCGCGTAGGTGTTGTAGGGGCGGTCTGAAGGCGTGTCGGAACACCCGTGCAAGCTCCCGACTGTTTCCACATTTGTGTCGATCATGCGGCCGTCAGACGCTTGAGTGGCCGTCGATCGCAGTGACCATCGCATTTCACCCGTTGCTCCGGCAAAGCCGATTCGATCCTGAGCGCAGAACACTGTTGGCGGGCCGCTAGATTCAAAAACAGATCGCACAACGTAGATTTCCTCTACTTGCGTTGACGCAGACGGTTGATTTTCTCTCGCGGCCTGAGCACCTACCGAACATGCGGCTAATGCAGCCAGCACAAATGCAGAAACTCCTCGCATAAAGCCCCCTGATTTGCGAAAGAAATCCCGCTTGTTACTTTCCCGTCGGGACGAGACGCTTCAACTCTTCGGTCCAGTTCAGCACGACGTTGATTTGCGTGGGCGCGGCCTGCTCCCGCTCGACTGGCTTGAGCATCAGGAATCGCTGGCCGTCCGCGGATACGTCGAAATTGGGGCGTGCGAACCCGGCTGCGTTCATCAAGTAGCGTCCCTCAAAAAGTTGCCGGGGCTTACCAGCGGCGAAGCCGGTCTGTGTGCTGATATCCACCGCCATCATCTTGTCTCCGTTGCGATAGAACAACTCTCGCCCGTTGCGGTTCCACACCGGCTCAGTGCCACCATCCGTCGAGACTTGCCACTTGCCGCCCGGTCCGGGGTAGGGCTGGACGTAAATCTCCCGACGTCCCGAATCGTCCGAGGCATAGGCCAGCCAATGGCCGTCGGGCGAAAATTGTGGTGCGTCCAAGCCAAACGTCTTCTGAAGAAAGGGCTGCTCCTTGAGACCCTCCATCCGCAGGACACGGATATCAGCCACATCAGTACCGCCGTAAATGAAGGCCAGCGATTGTGCGTCCGGTGAAAAGGAAAATGGAACTTCGGTAGCAACGTCCGTCAGGCGTTCCGACCTGCCACTTCCGTCGGCAAGTTGCCAAGAGATATGCAGGGAGCTTTGCTCACCTGATGCGAACGCAATCCGCTTTCCGTCCGGTGTCCAGACGGGGTAAACGTTCCTTGCTCCCTCGAATGTGAATCGGGATAGCGTGTCTCTTGCAAAGTCGTACAAATACACCTGAGTACTTCCGCTTTCCGAGACGCTAACGGCAACCCGCTGACCATCCGGCGAGAGCCGCGGCTCGCCGTAGTCCCGCGCGGGGGCGGCCACGGGGTGCTCTGTTCCATTGCGACGAACCCACACCAGCCCACTTTGAATCGACCGCACACCGCCCGGAACATAAACCAGTGACCCGGTAGGTGAAACGCTATATTGAGCGGCACGATTGAAGTTGGGCGATTGCAGAACACCTTGCACCACGGATGCAGCAGGGCCGGTGACCTGCAAACGCTTCAGATCGAATGGCACGGCCATCAAGTTGCCAGCCACCGCATAAATCAAATGCCCGGACGGTGTGTAGTGAGGCATGATCCCTATTTGTCCTTGAATCAGGTCTCGCCGCTCGCTCGTTTCGATCGGCTGGACTGCGATCGCTGGAGGAGCATTTGCCACAAAGACGACCGCTCGGCTGCCGGGGAGGAACTCGGGCCAGTTGTCGCTATCGGCCGCTTGAGAACGATTGAGCGCCTGAGCAACTCCTCCACCGTCTGGTATTTGCTGAAGAGCAGATGTTGCGAGCGTTCCAAACACGATCGTCCCCTGACTTCCCCAAGTGGCTCCGGTAGGCGGCGAAACGTCCCCCAGAGTTTGAGCCACCCCTCCATTCACGAAAATCTTCATCAGTTTTGCGCCAACGAAAAACCCGAGCCACTGGCCGTCAGGCGAGAAGAAAGGGTTCGTCGCTCCCTCTGTGCCGGGAATCGGTCTCGTCGCCGTGTTGTCCATCGCCCGCAAATAAATCTGCTGCACGCCGCTGCCTTGAGTTGTTGCGACATAGGCAAGCTGCCTCTCGTCCGGCGAAAGGGCCAAAGCTGGTTGATCCAATCCCGCTAGATGCTGCCCCGGTGGAAGTGTGATCGTGAAGCGCATGACGGGCTTCGGCGGCGAAGGTTTCAGATTCCAAGTCGTTAAACTCGCAGCCGCAGCCAGTATCAACGCACCCGCAATCCCCGATGCGAGCCACCATCGCCATTGCTTGGCCGGAGACGCGACGGCGGGAGATGGCGTGCCTTCCGGTGCGCCGGAGAGAACTTCCTCCAGCGAAATACGGGCATCGCCCATCGCTTGCAATCGCTGGCGCACATCTTTTTGCAAGCACCGTTGCAACAGAACACGCACCCGCATTGGAGTTTTCGGCGGAAGCTGCGACCAGTCCGGCTCGGCGCGAATCACCGACGCCAAGGTGTCCGTCATCGTGTCGCCGTGAAAGGCCGTTTTCCCTGTCAGCATCTCGTACAACACGCACCCGAAGGCCCAGATGTCCGCACGCCGGTCCACTGGCTTCGCCTTGGCCTGTTCGGGCGGCATGTACGCTGCTGTGCCGAGCAAGACTCCTTGCATTGTCGCCATTTCGCTCAACGTCGGAGACTTTGCAATTTCTGGGAATGTCGTTCCTGCTTCGAGGAGATTCTCTATGCGATGCACGAAATCAGTGAAATCCTGACCCCCTTCCGGCGTTGCGTTAGCCTCCATAGCTTTGGCCAGACCGAAATCGAGAATCTTCACTGTGTCGTCGGCGGCGACTTTTATGTTTGCGGGTTTGAGATCGCGGTGGATGACGCCCTTTTCGTGGGCGTATTCCAGAGCATCGGCGATCTGGCGAGCAATCGGGAGAGCTTCATCAATGGGAATTGGTCCTTGCTTGATGCGGTCAGCGAGTGTGGGTCCTTCAGCTAACTCCATCACAAGAGCGCGTGTGCTGCCAGAATCTTCGAGTCCGTAAATGGAAGCGATGTTGGGGTGATTCAGAGATGCAAGGAGTTTGGCTTCGCGCCCGAAGCGGGACATGCGAGCGAAGTCACGCGCAAAGGCTTCAGGAAGGACTTTGATGGCAACATCGCGCCCAAGCTTCGTGTCGCGGGCACGGTACACCTCTCCCATCCCGCCAGCGCCGATTGCGGACAGGATTTCATAAGGGCCGAGCCGAGACCCTGTTGACAAGGACATACAGTGTCGGGGATTTTACATCAGAAACCTTATCTGTATAGGAACGTCGGGGAACAACAGCGTCCCAGCCGGCACGTTACGAAGTTATTTGGTCGCTTGGTCTGACTGGCACACGATTACCTCCGGGCAGGGCTCCCTTTTTATGTCACGCCGGCCTGTATACTTACCCCGACGATCCAACCAGCACCAGAGTCACGCCAAGAGTCGCTGAAAGAATGTCTGCTGTCCTTAGCAGCAAGTCTCGCCGCTCACGTCCGACGGCACGCTCGTCTAATAGCGGGCGCACCAGACTTGCAGGTTGAGGTTCTTCTTCAGCGATTACGCGCTTCGCAACTTCTCGCGTTTTCTCAAGGAGCCGTTCCGCGAAACCAATGTCTATCCGGTGCCATTGGCCGAAAGATTCCCTGTACAAATCACCGAGTTGTTCGCCCGTATACGATTTTTCTCGTCGTTTTGGTTCAGAGTGGAAAATCCATGTTGGATCGCCACTTTGAAACGTTATGCAATGCTGCTTCGCATCGTTGATGTCGTCGCAGAGACTCAACGGAATGATTCGGCAATTTGCAGTGATTTGCCTAGCAAGAAACCTCGCATTGAACTCCTCAATTGAGTTGAATTGTGGCGCGGCGTAATACGTGTTTGGGTTTTCAATGCAATGTTGTCTCAACCGGCGATGCTGCTGACTGTTATTGGGCCGGTGCAGCAAAATGCGGTAGTAAGGGGCGTTATAGGTCAGATCGCGGATAAACGTGGCATTACCCCGCCACAGGTAATCGCTCAATTTGAACTGGTAGTAGGAGTCGGTACCGTTAAGGGGAAGGCGTGCGTCCCATCCCTCCTGTTCCTCTTGCTGCAGGCTAGGCAACACGGGGGCAGCCTTGAGACCGCCCCAGTTTGCCTGCGTTTGTTCGAACAAGAACGCATAGCCGAACGTGAATTCGGATATTCCTATTTCTGCCATGCCGGGTGCATCCAGCGCGTCGCGACTCTCGTAACATCGGGACGAGCTGAAACTATTTGCGTCCAGTCGTCAAACTGAAAACCTCATGCGGGTCGTCTGGACCTACAAGGCTTGGTTTGTTGTTCTGAAGGAATTGTTTTCCGGCGCGCAGCGCTTCCTGTTCTGAATTGTAGATTGCCTCTGACTGCTTGACCGCACGGTTTCCGCTTCCGCGAATGCTGTAGAACCACATCTTTGCCCTCCGTTCAATCTCGTCCCCATTTGTCGCGACAATAGTTCCGCGTGTACGCAGCTGCCGTTACCAGAACCGAAATGGTCATCCCAAGGGAAATGACAACCGATAGCCGGAACAGCCATGTCAAATTCCAATGTTCCGCCGCACCGAGGGCCACGTACCCCACCAACAAGCCCCAGAGGTTTTGATTCAAGCTTATTTTGAAGTTGTCTTCGATACTCATGCATTTTCGCCTAGTGAGTGATTGTCTCGCGCAATAAATCGGGCGGCTATGATTCATGAGAATCAACGTTCCGAATGAGGTAACTGGGGTGCTACTATCTAACGCGCGGATGGGTCCAAGTGGGTCCAACATCATCGCGGGTCAAGCGGCGTAAGGTGCAGTCCTTCCGATAGTTAGGCGTCCGTAGTGCATGGTTCGTAGCCAGACGCTCTATCCAGCTGAGCTACGGGCGCGTTTCTCTAAGCCCCTCTACTATAGCGACTTGTTCTCTACGCAGCAACTACACCGCCGTGGTTTCGAACCGCACGTATCGCAGATAAGCTCGTGTCCGACGGCGGAATCTCGAATCCAAGGCCAACTTTTTCGGCCCATTCTGCCAGGAAGACCTTGTTCGAGAGAAGCCGTCTCGCGTTGCAGCTACTCATATCTGCGTTTTCGTGACCCATCCAATAGTCAATTACGAGTTGACTGCATGCACTGGCTTGCAGCACGGACTCCCGGAATCGTCCGAAAGAAAGGAAGCGAATCTCCAGTCCCATTTCCTTGACGACAGCTTCACGTCCCACTTGCAACCCGCCTGACCAACGACAACAGCACCAAAAGCGCTAGCGCATCTGAACCAGAACGGCCACGTCGAACTTTGAATAGTACTTCTTCACATCGCTGGCTCCGTATTTCGCACGGAACTTCGCGACCACGGACGATACCTGTTTCGCGTCAGTGATAGGAACAGCATTTAATTTAGCCTCTGCACCCCGGGCATTGATCCGAATCGACCGGTTGCTGAGCACGTTCTTGTACCACTGGGTATCGGATCCTTGCACTGGGAGAAGACAAAGATTCTCCTCGTCCAAAACAAACCAGACGGGAATTGAGATCGTGTGTCCTGACTTCCTACCGATCACGTTAATCTCAATTTCGCGATACCGAGAAAGGCGGTCTTTCAGAGCATCGTTTCGCATGGGCATGTGCACTCCTCTCCGCAACCAGTTAGCCTACCCACAAGCTGGCCTAGCACTCAACAAATGACGGTGCGAGCCGGCGGAAACATGGCACGAAAGTTAGGTATACGCCGCACGCGTATATCGCCACGATCACCGCTCCGCAAAGCAATGTCACGCGCGATGCCTACGACGCGGGATAGAAACGGATCCGCTGTCGCCGGGGGCGTTCAGAACATGGAACGTGTGAAATACGCTCTTCACGTCGGCAATACAACCGAAGAGTCGGGCGTTAGGGCGCCACAATGAACGGTTGGATCGAACATTCCAGCGACTGCATCCCAGGCGAGCTGCTGGTCAAGAAGGCCTGATTCTTCACCGCTCGTAAGCTACTGATTCTGCTCGATTGAATCTCGTTTTCTTAGCGTCTCCACCGGGACATCTTCTTCGTGAATCATTGCTCTCGCCGCGAGGTACTTTTGGGTCATACGCCTTTTGTGTACAATCGCCTTCCATTTCATCTCAGGTGAAATACGCGATGCTCTTGCAAAAAGCAGGTCAGGAATCGCAACAATGCCGCGTTAGACCCTGTGAAGAGACGGGTTGCAGCGCAGGCGATGGGAGAGTTCTCGACTCCCTCCGCTCGAGGTGGTCGTGCGTTTTCGTCGTCGCATACGCGTGCTCTTGAGTGCGCTCTCCTCGGTTTGTCTCGTGGCTTTCGTGATAAACGAGGCTGCCGCAACCGCAGCGGCGGTGCCGCCAGAGAAACACTCCGCGCCCGATTCCAAGATCGGCATGACGCTTCGACGCTTCACACCTGCGGAGCCGTACAACTGGCGCGCGGCGCAAACACACGCGCTGGTCACGACTATATGGTATCCGGTCGAGACTTCTGCGATAGAAAAACCGGTTCAAATTCCGGGACTTAACATTTTTTCGCTGTGGAACGCGGTGCAAAACGCTCAGCTCCCCGCTGAGCCTGCGAAATTTCCCCTGATCCTGCTGTCGCACGGCACGGGCGGGACGGCGATCTCCATTGGATGGTTCGCTGCGGGCCTTGCGCGGCGCGGCTACATCGTCGCCGGCGTGAATCATCCCGGTAATAATGGCGCCGAGGCATATACGCTCGAAGGTTTCTCGGAATGGTGGGAGCGAGCGCGCGACTTGAGCGTGGTCCTCGACCATCTGCTAGGTGACGCTGAGTTTGGCCCGCGCATCGATCCGCGTCGCATCGGTGCGGCTGGCTTTTCGCTGGGCGGCTATACGATGATCGAAATCGCCGGCGGCATCACCGACACACAGGCGTTCATGGCTTTTTGCAGTTCGCCGAACGCCGACGCCATCTGCCAGAGTCCGCCGGAGTTTCCCACCTTGGTCGAAGATTTCAAGAAGCTGTTCGCGGACCATCCGGAGCTTCAGCAGCAGGCCCGTAAATCCTATCGTGACCCACGCATACGTGCGGTCTTTGCCATGGCTCCGGCCCTGGGACCTACGTTTCGCAAGGAAAGTCTTCAGAAAATCTCGATTCCAGTCGACATTTCGGCAGGTGCGTCTGATACAAACGTGCCCATCGCCAGCAGCGCCAAGTATTTCGCCACTAATATTCCCGACGCGAAGCTGCACATATTTCCTGGTAGCGTCGGGCACTATGTGTTTCTCGATTCGTGCACCGAACAGGGACATACCAGCCGCGCGATGTTGTGCGATGATTCACCCGGCGTAGATCGCGAAGCCATTCACACAGAAACGTGCGAACGCGCAGCAAGGTTCTTTACGACGAATTTGAAATAGAGGTCAGCCTAGCTCGCCGCAGGAAATCAAAAGTTTAGTGCGCATCCTGTTGCCTCGGCCGCTGAAACAAGCCAAAGACCTTCATCCTCCTCGAGCTCAGGGCCGTTTGCCCGCATGGCTATGAGAGCCAAATCCAAAGGGTTCTAGGCCGGTCCAGGTCCGTCACGGTGTTGGAGCGTCTAGCCTTCCCCTCCATCGACCGGGCATCCCGTTGAGTGACTGAGCTATTTTGTTATGCCGACTTGGCTGAGCAACCACGCGCACTCGAAGGCGCGGTCTCTTAGCTGATCGTAACGTCCCGAGGCACCGCCATGCCCGGCAGGATCCAGTTTCATTCTGAGCAGGATCGGATTCTTACTTGTGTTCAACGTACGCGCTTTTGCAACGAATTTCGCCGCCTCCCAGTAGGCCACTTGGCTGTCGTTCAAGCTTTCCGTGAGAAGCATGGCCGGGTATGGCGCTTGATGAAGATTGTCGTAGGGACTGTACGAGAGTATGTAGTCGTACACGGCTCTGTCGTTTGCCGGATTGCCCCATTCTGGATAGTCAGTCGTCGTTAATGGCAGCGAAGCATCCATCATGTCGTTCATGACGTCCACGAACGGGACCGCCAGATGCACGGCCTTGAAGAGGTCTGGACGCATATTGACCACCGCGCCCATCAGCAAGCCTCCGGCACTCCCGCCTTCAATCAGAAGAAGATCTTTGGAGGTCCACTTTTCGCGAATGAGGTAGTCGGCGCAATCGATAAAATCGTTGAACGTATTCTTTTTCTTCATCAGCTTGCCGTCGTCATGCCAGGGCTCGCCCATATCGTCGCCACCCCGAATGTGCGCGATGACATACGCAAGACCTCGGTCGAGCAAGACCAATCGTGAACTCGAAAACGACGCCGGATAGCCAAATCCGTAGGAACCGTAAGCGTTCAGCAAGAGCGGTTGACTGCCGTCATGAGGAAAGCCTCTTTTGTGGACGATGGAGAGAGGGACCTTGACGCCGTCCCGTACCGTCACCCACTGGCGCTCCGAAACATATTGAGAAGGGTCGTAACCCCCGGGTACTTCCTGCTGCTTCCGAAGGATCGATTTTCCGGTCACGGTATCGTAGTCAAAGACGCTTGGCGGTGTGATCAGGCTCTGATAGGTGTATCGATAGGTCGTTGAGTCATATTCCAGATTGATGCCAGGAGACGCGGCATACACGGGCTCAGGAAACGGAATCGTGCCCCACTTCCCCGACCTAAAGTCGAGGAGTCGCATACGATTCAGCGCTTGCGACTTCTCCACGGACACCGCGAAGTCGCGGAACAAATCGATGTCCTCAACGAGGACATCCTTATCGTGAGCGATGAAAATGTTCCAATTTTTCGCTTTGGGACTATCGTCCGGCGCCGTGAAAACCTGAAAATTCCGAGCGCCCTTATTGCTTCGAATGTAGAAGAGATTTTCGCGATGATCGATAAAGTAACGGTGCCCCTTTTCGCGAAGAAGAAAAAGAACGAAGGAGGATTGCGGTTGATCGGCCCTCAGATACCGAAATTCCGTAGTATCCGTGCTCGAGGCCCGCAGCAGGATGTATTTCTTGTCCCGGGTCTTGTCCATGTCGAGCCTAAACGTCTCGTCCTTTTCTTCATACAGAAGTTCGGAGCCCTCCTGGCCGAGCCTGTGACGCCAGGCGCAATTGGAGCGCTTTGTGACCGCGTCCTCGGTGACAAGAAACAGGGTGCGGTTGTCCCCAGCCCAGGCCATGTTGTCGACGCGCTCTATGGTGTCGGGTAGAGTGGTGCCCGTCCGCAGGTCTTTCACAAAAAGCGTGAACTGCCGGTATCCTTCGTAGTCGAGCGTGTAGGCAAGCAGACTCTGGTCGTCACTGACGACAAAAGCGCCCAGTCCGACGAATTTCTTTCCCTGCCCGAGTTCATTCAAATCGAGGAGTATTTCTTCTTTGCCTTCCAGGCCTCCCTTTTTACGCCACTGGATAGGGTACTGTTTACCTTCCTCGGTTCTCGAGTAGTAGTAGTATTCACCGCGACGTACAGGCACGTCCAAATCGGTCTGTTTGACATGTGACAACATTTCGTTATAAAGCGCATCCTCAAATCGTTTCGACCCAGCAGTCATTGCCTCAGTGTACGCATTCTCCTGTTTGAGGTATTCGAGGACGTCCGGATTAGACCTCTCGCGCAACCAGAAATAGTTGTCGACCACTCTGGCGCCGAAGCGAGTTTCTTCGTGCGGGATTACCTGTGCAACAGGTGAAATTGGCGTTTGATCGGCCAGGAGGCCAGCAAAAAGAAATGCCGATAGAGTCAGCGCAATAAAACCAACCTGAATTGCCGACATCGTTCATACTCCAGTTTGAACGCCGTGCCCATGCTGTGACCCAAGGAAGTTTCTCCTTCACCCCGAGGAACGGGCTGGATTGTACCATTCACCGCGTTTACAGGTGGGGAGATAGCGGCTGGCCGAAAGCTACTCAAGTTTGCAATTCCGTTGCTCTTGCCACCTGCCCAGTTGATGCCGCCGAACGCGAGCCGCGCGACATCGAAGAAGCGCTTTGCTAGAAGCTTGCGGAAATACCAAAACGGCTGTCGCGGCCTCTTTTGAACCGCTCCCACGCTTTCGGGCCGATTTGTTGGCAATCCTCTAGAATCGTGCGCATGGTATCGATGGCGCTGCCATCCCGCGAAGACTCCTGTCACGTTTCCGTTGCCGTGACGTAACGAGATAGCCGACACCGGGGATATGCTTAACGCGTGAATTCTCTAGGGCGTGCTTTGGGCGGGCAGCGGCACCAAGGTGTTTCGGAGCAGGAGTTCGCTCGGGGGCTAGACAGAAACAATCCTCGCAAAGCGAACTTAACAGTGACCGATCGCTCACGAAACAGGAGAAACCAATGTCGAAAACGTTTTTCATCACCGGGGCAAAAGAGGAAGTGGACTTATGAAGATTGCCATCCTCGACGATTATCAGAACGTCAGTTTGAAAATGGCGGATTGGACTGCTCTCGCCGCAAGGGCTGACATCACCGTATTCAACGATCATCTTGCGGATCCGGAGGCGCTCGTTGAACGGCTTGCCCGCTTCGACATCCTCTGTGTAATGCGAGAGCGGACGCCGTTATCGCGAGAAGTGCTACAACGCCTGCCACGACTCAAACTGATTGCGTCCACAGGGCCACGTAACGCTTCGATCGACAGCTCTGCTGCGAAAGAGCTTGGAATCGCCGTCACAGCGACTGGATACCAATCGACCCCCACGATCGAGCTCACTTGGGCTCTCATCCTCGCGAGCGTCCGCTTCGTTGTTCGCGAAAATCAAGCCGTACGTGACGGCTTCTGGCAAACCTCGATCGGAGAAGAACTCAGCGGCAAGACCTTGGGCGTATTGGGCCTTGGCAATATCGGAACACAGGTGGCGCGGCTTGGCCTCGCGTTCGGAATGAAAGTGATTGCGTGGAGTCAGAACATGACCCCAGAGATCGCCGAAGCGGCGGGAGCGAAGCTGGTTTCAAAAGAAGAATTGTTCGCTGCAGCGGACATCGTTACGATCCACCTTGTCTTAAGCAACCGCACGGCAGGCCTTGTGGGAGCTGCAGAGCTTGCGCTGATGAAGCCGACTGCCCGATTGATCAATACGTCCCGTGGACCTATCGTTGATGAGCCATCTCTGATCGAGGCACTACGCTCACACAGAATAGCAGGGGCCGCGATCGATGTCTTCGATCTCGAACCGTTGCCGCCTCAGCATCCCTTCCGGGCCATGGCTAATGTGCTGGCGACCCCGCATATAGGATATGTCACCGAAAACCTCTATGGAACGTTCTACGGAGATGTAGTGAAGAGCATTACCACATGGCTGGAAAAGCAGGCGACAGGAGCAAGCCAATGAGTCCGCTCCGACTGACGGGATGCGGTCACGAATGAAGTGGCAAGCAAAGAGATTCCGCTGAAATGGGATGTGTTCGTGGCCAAACGCCAGGGGATCACCCGTGACCTTCCGCCGGGAAAGGAACAATTGATGTGGGTTGCCGGCTCCTCAATTCTCATTTACGGCGTTCGCGATGCCGTCCTGGTCGACACCCAGCTGACCATTGATCAGAATCGTGCTCTCGCCGCATGGATTGCCAAAAGCGGCAAAAATCTGACCACGGCGTGAGTGGATCGCAGCTCTCGACACAATCGACGCACTCAACCCGCGCGCAGTCGTCGCGGGCCATAAAAACCCTGAAAGGGATGCTGGAGCTTTATCCCAATAGGGCCAATCCGGGTTCGCTGTGGAGTTCGGCCCAAGCGGCGAAAGGCTAAAGCGCACTGAGCTACGGGCACTCGATAGTGCAGGGCTTCCACAAACAGCCCAAAAGTTGTATCACGGACTTGTCAGCAAGCAGGGGTGACGCCTCCTTCGCGTCTAAACCGTGCCCGCACTTTCTTTGCTGGGCTGCTTAGCCGTGGCGGTAGCTAGGAGTTTTTTGCTACGAATTCCGGCTCGCGCTCGTCGATGCGAATCTCCGAGAGTTCCGTGATGAGGCTCCCAGCCCAGCGGTACACGTTGTGTTCTTTGACAATTTGGCGCATGCGTCGCATGCGGGCTTGCCGTTCTTCCGCATCCATCTCCAGCGCCGTGCGAATGGCGTCCGCCAGTTGTTCGGTATCGTAAGGATTCACTACCAGAGCGTCCCGGAGCTCGCGAGTGGCGCCTGTGAAACGGCTGAGGATCAAGGCGCCTTCTTCATCGTCCCGTGAGGCAACAAACTCCTTGGCGACAAGATTCATGCCATCGTGGAGCGACGTGACCATGCACAGATCGGCGGCCCGGTAATATGGCACAATCTCTTCGTGGCTGTGGTGACGAGTGAGCAAAACAATCGGCTTCCAGTTTCCGTTCTTTGTAAATCGACCATTTATGCGCGCAGCCTCCGCCTCAACTTCCTCTAGGAGGTCGTGATAGCGCGGAATCGTAGTGCGGCTGGGCGCACCAATCTGCACGAACGTGAAACGGCCTAAGTAATCCGGATACTTTTCAAGGAACCTCTCTACGGCGCGGAATCGCTCGATGATTCCCTTGGTGTAATCGACACGATCCACGCCCACACCGAGAAAGCTTGCCCGTACGCCGTGCGACTTGAGCAGCGAGGCCCGCAAGTCGTAAGGCGATGGAGCCAAGAACGCTGGTGCCACCTGGCCCTCACGGAAATCGACGCTGATTGGAAACGGCCGCACGTTTGTCACGTGATCTCGACGCTTTACGGAGAAATGCTCCCACTCAACTCGCGACTCTAGAGCTGCGTCGACGGTTTCGAGGAAATTATTGCAGTGCGCCTGCGTGTGAAACGCAACCAGATCGGCACCAAGCAACCCATCCAGCAGTTCGCGCTGCCAGGGGCAAATGCCGAACGCCTCCGGATTTGGCCACGGGATATGCCAGAAAATCGCGACGCGTACATCCGGGCGCGCTTCTTTGATCATCCGCGGCAACAACGCGAAGTGATAATCCTGCACGAGGAGCAAAGCCTGCTCGGAGCCTTCCATTTCTTCGAGCACAACATCTGCAAACTTGCGGTTCGCATCTTGGTAGCTCTGCCAATCGGAGGCACGGAAAATTGGCCGTGTGTGCGCGATGTGGCAAAGCGGCCAGAGGCCCTCGTTTGAAAAGCCGTAGTAGTAGCCTTGCTCTTCTTCTTTCGTGAGCCATACCCGGCGCAGGGTGTACTCCGGTTTATCCGGAGGAACACGCAACCGGTCCTGCTTGTCCACAACCTCACGATCCGCGTCACCCGAGCCAAAGGCGATCCACGTGCCGTTGCAAGCGCACAACACAGGCTCGAGTGCCGTGACCAACCCGCTCGCCGGAACGGAGACTTCGATATTCTTTCCGCGATGCATGTGTATGTATGGCTCTCGGTTGGAAACGACGAACAACGAGCCGTGCAGCTTGCTCTGCAAGCTCACCCGCAATCTTTCCGGTGTCCATAGCGACTGGCCTGTTTCGCGCAAGCGAGCCTCTTCGGCCGCAGCCGCTCGCGCCTCATGGAGGCTGCGCGCCAGGTTGACCACCTCTTCTGAGAACGGTGCGAGAAAACTGTCTTTGGGAAGCCTCACGCGCGGATGCGCCTTGCCGCTGCGCAGGTCCTTTATCCATTGCGCCATCCGCGACATCGGGAGCACGACGGTCCACCGGATGATCAGCAGCGTCACAAAGACAACCAGCAGCACCTGCGCGATCACGTGCCATATGGTTTCGCGCCAGATGCTCTTGCTCTGCGCTTCGATGTAACTGGCGTCGTCAAAGATCGCCAGCGCACCACCGACCGAACCATTCTTGTGCAGCGGCAGGTAATAGACATGCACCGCCTTGCCATCGAGGTGAAGGAACCGCCCGAAGCCCTGGTCTTGCCTGATATGATCAAACGGAACCGCCGGTGGTGTGACCCGGGTCTCTAGCGTGGCGCTCTCTGCCAAGATGTTTCCATCCGAGTCGTACACTGCGACACCAAACAGACGTTGGCGGTTTTCAAAGCGATTGACAATGCGCCGAAGTTCGGTACGCGAATCGTGGGCAAACGCGGGCTCAACAATTTCTTGAAGGCTCTCAGCGAAAACCTCGGCGCGCCGTTCCAGATCCGAACGCAGTCCTTCCTTCTCGGAGCGGACTTGGCTCCTCGATATGAAATACGTTACCAGGGTGATCCCGACGACCAAGGAAAGGATCAGCCGCAGGCCAAGCCTCATGGTAACCTCTCTCGAGAGTTTCCAATCGTGTTCATGCGCGAGTTGGGTGTGAGCAAGAGTGGCACAAAGTCACACACTTCCGACCCCGTTTCCTGCTGATGGTCTCAAACGCGTCTGCGAAATAGGTTAATGAGCTGCGATCTGTAACCCCCCCTCGCGCCACCGTGGATGCACAGGAATCGGTCACCGCTGGTCTTGAATGTTCACACGAACATGAGCATGCGCCGTTGGGCCCATTGATCTGGAGCTAGTGGATTCTGCGTTGCTACATTTCGGTGCGTCGTAGCACCGTTTCCCGGAGCGGGGTCGATGGCGAAAACGGCGAGGAGGAAAAGGACAGTCGCAGTCCAAGCCGTTCCGCTCATGTCCACCTCGGTCAGCGACCTGCAGCTAGCATAGAGGTTAAACCGGGCTTATACCATACAGGGAACACCCTACACACTCCGTATCTTCATGAGCTGGTGGTGTTTTCAGAGACCCCTTGAATTCTCCCAAACAATGGAAGCTGAGCCTGGAATGAATTTTTTACGCGGTCTAGTGCCACCACGAGCCTGCTCGCTCGGCAAACGGGGCGTGCTTGACCCTCCTGCATGGCCCGCGTAAGCTGGATAGAGCGCAACACATGGTAGAGGATTCAACCAAAGTGAGGCTGGTGGGAGCCGGCCCGGGCGACCCCGATCTGCTAACCGTAAAGGCGCAACGCCTGATGCGCGAGGCCGATCTCGTCCTTCACGACGACCTGGTGCCCCCAAACATTCTGGCCATGGCCAGTTCGCATTCGGAAATCGTGAACGTCGGTAAGCGCTGCGGCTCCAAAGGGATTACCCAAGTCGAGATTCACGAACGGATGATCCTGGCCGCACGCCTGGGCCGGTCTGTCGTTCGCCTCCATGGCGGTGATCCCGCGATCTTTGGACGGCTGGGCGAAGAGATTGATGCTCTGACCGAGGCTGGGGTGCCCTTTGAGATCGTCCCTGGAATCACCGCCGCGTCTGCCGCGGCAGCGGCGCTCGGGGTCTCGTTAACGGACCGGCGCAAGAGTTCCCGCGTGATCATTGTGAGCGGCCATCGCGCCACGAAGAGCGCCCCGTACACCGCGACTGACTGGAAGGAAGTAGCTCGAGCGGACGCGACCCTTGTGGTCTACATGCCTGGCAATCACTTCGCGCCGCTGCGTGAGGAGTTGCTCGCCGCCGGACTATCGCCAGAGATTCCCGCCGCGATCGTCTCGCAGGCGACTACCTCGGTCGAGCAGTGTGCGAATGCTACACTCGGTACAATCGATCTGTTACCACCTATGGATTCTCCCGCCGTTCTTCTGATCGGGCGATCACTTGATCGCGCGCGGCGCAAGCGGAAAGACGCTGCGTTGGTTGCCTTTGAGGAAGCGGAGCTGATCCTGTCTTCACTGTGATCTTCCCGCCCCACTCTGGCGCGTCTGCCGGAAACGCAACACCAATGTTCGTGTTAGATTGAGTTCAGATCGAACTTGGCTTTGGCGAGGGTCCCGCGCAAATGCTCGAGCGCAAACGGTCCCAGATCGATTGGATCGACATCGTCTGGTTCATTTTCATTGTCAGCCTGGCGCTCCTACCGCCGGTTGACGAAATTCACAAGCAACTGATTCTATTTTCCTTCGCTGTCTTTCAATTCTTCGAAAGCCGCTTTATTATCTGGTTGCCCTCGCGCGGCCGCGTCTACAGCGTGGCATTCAAAATCGCCCTGGCTACCTTGCTCCTCGACCACACCGGTGAGGTTGCAATCAACAGCAGTTATTCCCCGATCTACTACGTCCCGATCATCACTGCGGCCATTTATTTCGGCCCGCTAGGGACGCTTTTTTGGACGGCCGTCACTTCCCTTGCCTACAGTTTCTATCTAATCCCTGCGCATTGGGAATACGAAATCACCGCCGAGGGATTCAAATATCTCGCCATCCGCATCCTTTTCTTCTTTCTCGCCGCCATGCTTGTCAATCGGTTTGTGGTGGAAAATCGGCGGCAGGTGGCGCGCTACCAAGCGTTGTCGGAAACTCTGGAAGAAACCAATCGTCAGCTGCAGCGGGCCGAGGCCGAGGCGCGCCGCACCGAACGCCTGGCCGCGCTGGGTCAAATGTCCGCAGGCCTTGCGCACGAAATCCGCAATCCGCTCAACGTCATCAAAGGTTCAGCCGAAATGTTGGCGGAAAAACTGAAAGATTCCGAGCCGCTCGCGAGCGAGCTGGCCGGCTACATCTCTTCCGAAGTGAATCGCCTGAATGCGCTTGTGGCGCGGTTTCTCGATTTTGCGCGGCCCTCGCACTTGGATCTGAAACCGCAAAAGATGGACGAAATTGTCGAGCGTGCCCTCGAATCCGTGCAGGCTCATTCACCAAACCCAAACATTCGGGTCGAGCGCCATTATACTTCGGCCCTGCCGGAGATTTTTGCCGACGCACAACTGTGTGAGAGCATTTTCGTCAACCTGATTCAAAACGCGTATCAAGCAATGGAGTCCTCTGACCACGGGCGCGAGAACGTATTGCGCTTGTCCGTTGAACCAGAGTCGTCAAACGGTCGCAGAGGAGTGGGAGTCAAGGTGGCCGATTCCGGACCAGGCGTTCCGGCCCAACTGCGCGAGCAGATTTTCAATCCCTTTGTCACATCGAAGCAGGATGGCGTCGGGCTTGGCCTCGCTCTCGTCGCCAAATTCGTGGACGATCACCGCGGCTCGATTCGCCTGGAAAAGAGCTCGGGGGCAGGCGCCACGTTTCACGTTTTTCTGCCTGGCCCAACCACAGAGAAAGAGCCCGGTTCCTATCGTATGGAAGTGTTCAAATAGTTCAACAGGTCGCACACGTGCCCGCCGAAAAGCCATCGATCCTGGTCATCGAGGACGAATCCAAAATGCGCCGGCTGCTCGAGTTGCAGCTTGCCGAAGAAGGCTTCCGCGCCCAAACTGTCGCGGACGCCGAAGCCGCCTTGCGGCTGATGAATGGCGAGAAATTCGATCTGGCCGTTACCGACTTCAGACTTCCCGGCATGAGCGGCCTTGAATTTCTGCAGGCCGTAAAGCGCATCGACGCACATCTTCCAGTCATCATCATGACCGCTTACGGTTCGGTTGAGTCCGCCGTGGAAGCCATGAAACATGGCGCCAGTGATTATGTCTTGAAACCTTTTTCTCTCGCTGAACTAGTGCTCGTAATCCGTAAGGAACTTGCTGCGCACCGTTTGCTCGAAGAAAACCGTTCCCTGCGGGAAGCTCTCGGGCAACGCTATCAGTACAAAAACATCGTTGCCGAGAGCAAACAAATGCAAGCGGTTCTGGCCCTCGTCGAGCGGGTGGCTCCGACGAACGCGACGGTTCTGATCGGCGGCGAAAGCGGGGTCGGCAAGGACCTGATCGCTCGCGCGATTCACGAGCACTCCAATCGTGCCTCCGGGCCATTCCTTAAAATCAACAGCACCGCCATCCCCGAGAACCTGCTCGAGAGTGAACTCTTCGGCTATGAAAAAGGCGCCTTCTCCGGAGCAGTCACAAGCAAGCCCGGAAAATTCGAGCTGGCCGATCGCGGTACGCTGTTCCTCGACGAAATTGGCGATGTGCCGCCGCCGATTCAGGTGAAACTCCTACGCGTGCTTCAAGATCGTGAGTTCGAGCGGCTGGGTGGCACGCGGACACACAAGGTAGATGTGCGGCTGATCGCGGCCACTAATCGCGATTTACGCGCCGCCCTCGAAGAAGGAACGTTTCGCGAAGATCTCTACTATCGTCTCAACGTGGTCGCCATCGACATGGCGCCACTGCGGGAGCGCAAGGAAGACATTCCCGCGCTGGCCGGTTTCTTTTTGAGAAAGTTTGCCCAAGAAACCGGAAATCCCATTCAGAGCATTACGCCACCAGCATTGCGCCTGCTGATGGACTACCACTGGCCTGGCAATGTCCGTGAACTAGAAAACATCCTCCAACGCAGCGTGACTCTCTGTTCTGGAACGATCCTGGATGCAGCGGATGTTCATTTCGATACCACCCGTTCGCGGCGAACCGTGGAAGCGGCTCCCGTGCTGCCCGATGGATTCACCCTCGAACAGTGGGAACAGGAGGTCATCCGTGAGGCGCTTCGACGCGCCAATGGCAACAAGAGCCAGGCAGCGCGAGCGCTAGGTCTTTCGCGCAATGCGCTGCGCTACCGCCTCTCCCAAATGGGCGTCGCCGATTCGGCCGAAGGCGAAGTGTAGCCTTCAACCAACCGCGGCCAGCTGGCTGAAATCCACCACCCCGCTTGAAAAGCACCAGTCCGCAGAGCTTCCTCGGATCCTGGCCTCTTCGCAATAGACAGAATCAGCGCGACTTAGCGTCATATGTGAGGATCCCCTTTTGGCACAGCCCATGCCTAGCAGAAGGGTGGACCTAAAGATCCTGGCGAGTCGTCGGCTGGGAGGGAACATGAAACGATATCTGGCAGGTATGGCACTTTTTCTGCTGGCTTCAGCTGCGAGCCCGCTTCTCGCGCAGGACCAGTCGCAAGACCAATCCGATCCCTACGCGCCCTACGATTCGCCTGGCCCGGCTCCATCGCCCGGTCAAAGCGCTCCCCCGGAGTCGAACCAGACAGCAACGGGCATGGCGCGTCTCAGTTTCATTCATGGTGACGTTTCCGTTCAACGCGGTGATAACGCCGACTGGGAAGCGGGGACCCTTAACACCCCGATCGCAGTCGGCGATCGCGTGTCAGTCGGCTCCGGCGGGCGCGCGGAAATTCAACTCGATTACGCCAACGTGCTGCGGCTCGCTGATGGCGGAATGGCAAAACTCGCTGCACTCTCGCGGGAGAACATTCAAGTGCAAATTGGCCAGGGCCTCGCCACATATTCAGTGCTGAGAAACAGCGAGGCCAGTGCGGAGATCGACACACCGAACAGCGCCATTCATCCGAACGGCCCGGGTGACTATCGCATCAGTGTGATGCCTGAGGGGTCGACCGACGTTGTGGTTCGCGAAGGCTCCGCTGAAATCTCCGAGCCGCAGGGCAGCACGCAGGTTGAGAGCGGACAGATGATCACCGTTCAGGGCAGCGATAATCCCGAATACAAGATTTCATCCGCGCCCTCGGCAGATGCGTGGGACTCCTGGAACCAAGACCGCGACCGCAGAATTATGAACGCCAGCAGCTGGCGCCATACCGACCCGTATTACACCGGTACACAGGATCTCGACGAGTACGGTGCCTGGTCCGAAGTTCCCGATTATGGCCCGGTGTGGACTCCCCGGCAGGGTCCGGACTGGGCTCCCTACAGTTCAGGCTCCTGGGTTTGGGAGCCCTATTGGGGTTGGACGTGGGTTTCCAGTGAGCCTTGGGGCTGGGCGCCCTATCACTACGGGCGCTGGTTCGTTTGGAGCGGCAATTGGGTGTGGTGGCCTGGCCCGGTGGCTGCCTATCCCGCCTACTATCCTGTTTGGGCGCCAGCCTACGTTAGCTTCTTCGGCTGGGGAGGCGGCGGATTTGGCGTCGGCGTCGGCTTCGGATTTGGCTTCGGCCATGTTGGTTGGCTGCCGTGCGGACCGGGTGATTGGTTTCACCCCTGGTGGGGACGTTGGGGCGGCCGCTACAACGCCTATAACGTGACCAACATTCACAACACAACGGTTATCAATAGCTACCATGACGGCTTTGCGCCACTGGGCCTCCGCGGCGAGCACTCATTCTCAAATGTGAACCAGGCGTTCAACAACGAGCGCGTACGCAGCGGTTTCGTATCGAGCGATAGCAATAGGTTCGGGCGAGCGGGCTTCTCGCCGCAGCGCGGCATCAGCGCGGGTGAATTCCGCCAAGCAAGCATGGTGAGCGGGCGAGTGCCGTTCAGCCCGTCGCGCGAAAGCTATAGCGCGGCTGGCCACGCTGCCAATCCCTCCTCATATCGCAACGCGCCAGCGACCTCGCAGCGCTTTTTCACCAGCAGATCTCACGCTGGCGTGGGCCTTAACGCGCAAGGCTATCGTTCCTTCGGCGCTCCCAACAACACGGCGCGCGTAGCGCCTAGCTTCGGTGCTAGTCGGAACTCCGGCGCATTCAGCCGGACGACGCCCTCTCCATCACTTGGTTCCGCACGCTCGAATCGCCCAGCGCCGGTACAATCGACCCGACCCGGTTGGCACGCGTTCACGCCTCCCTCCGGCCCAAATCGTTCGTCGCAGGACTTTAGCTCAAGTGCGCGATCGGATGCTCACAATTCCCCTCGATCGGGCTTCGGTTACGCCCAGCGCCAGCCGCAGACCGATCAGCAGTACAACCGTAGCTGGGGACAGCGGCAGCCGCAAACTGAACAGCAGTTCAACCGCGGCCGGTCGCAACCCAACGAATACCGGCCGCCCGCGTCGGCGCCGCGATCAGGCTACTCCAATTCATACCCTTCCTATTCGCGTCCTCCCCTTAATATGAGGCAGCCTGTCGTGACGCCGCGCGGCGGATACGGTGGCGCGTACAGCGGTGGTTCGCGTCCGAGCTACAGCGCACCGCACGGTGGAGGCGGTTATAGCAGCGGTGGCTCTCACCCTAGCGGCGGTGGCGGCCACTCAAGTGGCGGTAGCCATGGCGGCGGCCACCACTAACTTGCGAAACATCAAGCTGACGTTTTACCGCTGAATAGCTCGGCCAGCGTTATAGTAGCAGCAAGGTTTGCCGGGGAGGCGCTTATGAGAAAGCATCGCTTGCTCTTCGTGTCCATGCTGTTCCAGATGGCCCTGTTTGCAGCTCTTCCGCATCGTGCAGTAGGGCAAGATCAGGATCAGGACCAAGGCCAGGATCCTCCCGGCCGCGTCGCACGTTTGAACTACATTCAAGGCTCCGTCTCCTATCAAGTCTCGGGCGACCAGGACTGGGTGCAAGCTGACCCCAATCGGCCGCTCACGGCTGGCGATAACCTGTGGGCCGATCAGGATTCGCGTGGCGAGGTTCACATCGGCAGCACTGCGATTCGCATGAGCAGCATGACCGGTATTTCCCTCCTCACCCTCGACGATCGTACCGTCCAGCTTCAGCTGGCGCAGGGCACCATCGAAGTCCACCTGCGGCGGCTCGTTCCCGGTGAGGCATTTGAAATCGATACGCCCAATCTCGCATTCACGCTCACTCGGACCGGCGAATACCTGCTGCAAACCGACCCCAACGGAAGCTCGACCGAAATCGTCGTCCGCGAGGGCGAGGGGGAAGTCACCGGCGGCAGCGAAGCCTGGAATCTTGCTGCCGGCCAGGCTTATGAATTTCGTGGGAGCGAGGAGCTTTCGTTGCATGCCTACGCCCCACCTCCCTTCGATGATTTCGAGGATTGGTGCCAATCGCGCGATGACCGCGAAAATCGAGCTCTCTCGGCTCGATACGTTTCCCGCGATGTGGACGGCTACTACGATCTTGACGGATACGGCGATTGGCGGCCCGATCCGGAATACGGGCAGATTTGGTTCCCTCGCGCCGTTGCTGTCGGCTGGGCACCTTACCACTACGGCCACTGGGTGTATATCGCGCCCTGGGGCTGGACGTGGGTTGACGATGCACCCTGGGGCTTTGCTCCTTTCCATTACGGCCGCTGGTTGCTCGTTGGCGGCGTTTGGGGCTGGGTGCCGGGACCGCTTGTCGTGCGCCCGGTCTATGCGCCCGCACTGGTTGCCTTTGTGGGTGGAGGCGGCTTCAGTTTGTCGGTGTCTTTCGGCGGCGGCTTTGCGGGCGTCGCCTGGTTTCCTCTTGGACCGCGTGACGTCTACGTTCCCGGCTACCGCTGCAGCCCGCGTTATGTGCAAACCGTCAACGTCACGAACACCCGCGTTATAAATGTCACGCAAGTAACCAATGTCTACAATACCGTCATCATTAACCGCAATACGACCGTCGTCAACAACTACACCTACGCGAGAAACACAACTGCAGTTACGGCTGTCTCTCGCGAAACCTTCGTCAACGCACGGCCCGTCGGTAGGGCAGCGGTTCGTGTAACCCCGGACCAGATCGAGCGAGTGCATCCGATCGAATCTGCACCCATCGCACCCACTCGCACGAGCTACGTCTCCGCAAATGCCCGAGTAAGCACTGCTAAACCCGCCGTGCCGCTCTCTGAGCGGCCCGTCGTGGCTCGCCTGGCGCCTGCTGTTACGCGACCCGCACCCGTCTACACAAATCAAAGCCGGGAGCTCAATCGGCAACCTTCCAATCAGCCGCCCAACCAGAACGGGCACTTCAAGAATCCCGACGCTCACATGGAGCAGCCGAACCAGAATCCACGGCTGAACACCAATCCGAGCGCGCAGCCTCCCAATCAACCTCGCGGCGGTAATCAGGGGCAGGGGACCAGCCAACCACCGCGCGATGGATTCCATCAGTTCGAGCCGCCCAATAACAGCAACAGCCAACCGTCCGACAACGCTTACCGCGGCAACCACGCTGTGCAACCCGAACATCAAACCCAGCCGCCGCAGCAACCGCAGCAACAAGATCACCACAATCCGCCACCCAACGTCCGACTCACGCCCCCGCCGAAGGCGCGCGATGACATGTACGACGTGCATCCGCCTCTCAATCAGAACCAGAATCAAAATCAGAGGCAGGCGGAACCTCCTCGGCAAGAAGAGCACCGCAGTGCGCCTGCGGCTAAGAGCGAACGAGAAGACAGCAAGAAGGACAAGTAGTCGAAGAAAAATGTCCTTTGCGCGGAGCGCACGTCTATACGCTAGGGCAAGCGGCGCATTGGGTCCCGAGCAAAGCCGCTTCTCTCGTAGCAGGAGTCTGCCAGCCGACGGGTTGCCTGGGGGGCCCCCACACCCCTTTTGTTTCAACTCACGGCGTGGTGGGTTTTGCCCGTTCCGTTCCACTCACGCCCGGCGCCGCTGAGGCTTGCTCGAGCGCCAGGTATGCCCTTCCGAACGCCGCTTGCTGCGTTCCCGCCGCGATTGTCACCGCCTGCACGGTGTAGCGTCCGGCCGGCAGCTTGGCCAGTGGTAGACTGATTCGGAACGAAGCAGTTCGTGATTTCTGATCGACTGCCGTCGGAGCAAGCAGCGGTGTTGTATTCACCTGCACCCCTTGACGGAAAAACACCAGCCCAGCGCGCAATGTGCTCGGGTCCAGCCCCTCGTTACCCGCTTTGTCCGGATAGTAGACCTGAAAAAAGACATA
>Ga0306920_100001550_pt1 | contig 28648 bp, 26 predicted proteins | sample flu12Cox44000170_FD_204666 | JGI IMG/M metagenome (GOLD analysis project Ga0306920, IMG submission 204666) | Lab enrichment of tropical soil microbial communities from Luquillo Experimental Forest, Puerto Rico - flux4day.12C.oxic.44.000.170 (v2)... | ecosystem: Environmental > Terrestrial >... | reverse complement strand
CGCTTCACTATTCGCATTGCTAATTTGGCTGGCTAATCGCTATCCGGCCGCACATCCTGCACCCCACCATCCATACCGCGGGGAGGTTCGATAATGCGACAGCGTGTGCGACTTCGTTTCCATGCGCCTGGCACTCGCCTCCCTGTCAACGCTGGCCTTTGCTTGCGCCTGCTGCTGGTCGCCAACGTAACCACCGCTGCCAAAAGAATGGACCACGCGCCGGCGGTCGAGGCATTGACCTACAACCTCAACCTGGCTTGGGTTCTGCTCGCGGGCTTTCTCGTGATGTTCATGCAGCTCGGATTTGCGTTGATGGAGACAGGCTTCGCCCGCGCCAAAAATGCTGTCAACACCATGGCGATGAACCTGATTATGTATCCGGTGGGCCTTATTGGTTTTTGGCTGACAGGGTACGGGTTCATGATGGGCGGAATTCGTCAATGGCCATCCCTCGGCGCCTTCGGCGTACCTCATCGCGAACTCAGCGTCCACTTCGGCCATCACTCGTTCGGCCTGATAGGTTTGGGCAAATTCGGATTGCTGGCGGTGAACAACGACCCGGGCAGCCTCGCGATGTTCTTGTTTGCGACGGTCTTCATGGGGATCGCGGCGACGATCCCAACCGGGGCGATGGCAGAGCGGTGGAAGTTCTCGGCTTTCCTCCTCTATGGCCTTTTTATGTCGATGTTCCTTTACCCGCTGTATGGCAACTGGGTATGGGGCGGCGGTTGGTTGTCGCAATTGGGGGTTAATTTTGGTTTGGGCCATGGTCATGTCGATTTTGGTGGCTCGTCAGTCGTCAACATGACCGGCGGCCTCACAGCGTTGGCTGGTGCCATGGTGCTGGGGCCACGGATCGGCAAGTTTCGCCGAGATGGCGCCATCGGTTTGATCGCCGGGCATAATCTGCCATTGGCAATGGGGGGTACGCTCATACTGGCGTTCGGTTGGTTCGGCTTGAATGCGGGCTCAACGCTGGCGGCGTCCGACCCGCGGATTGGCTTGATCGCGGTCAACACAATGCTCGCCTCCGCCGCCGGATCGCTCACCGCAATTCTTTTCTGCAACAACGGTACAACCGGCCCGATGTCGCGATGGCTTGCCATCGGCTGTTAGGTGGCTTGGTCGCGATTACGGCATCGTGCGCGTTTGTCTCTCCGGCGGCCGCGGTGCTGATCGGAATAATCGCGGGCTTTCTCGTGGTTGGCAGCGTGCTCGCATTGGAACGACGCTTCCGAATCGACGACCCGGCCGGGGCGATTCCAGTACACGGGGTATGCGGCTTATGGGGGGCGTTGGCCCTCGGCATCTTCGCCGACGGCAGTTACGGCGATGGATGGAACGGAGTCGTGTACGGGGCTTGTTCAGCGGTTATCTGGGTCAGTTCGTCGCACAGTTCGTCGTATCAGTTAACGCGGTCGTGATCTTCGGCCTGGCGATGGCCTTTTTTGTCATCGTCGAGCGGACCATCGGTAATCGGGTCCTTGCGGAAGTGGAATGGAGCGGTCTCGATGCACTCGAAATGGGCAGCGAGGCTTATCCGAACGTCTGACCACCAGGAAAGCCGGCGAAGCTTACGCCGCCCCCGTCGAGCGTTGGACCCTAGTGATTGGTGTTTGGCCGATCCACACATCTGCGAGTGAGATTCCGGGCCAGGTCAGGAGAAGCACTCATGGCAGCGAGAACGGCCTCTTTTATTGCCTCCATGTTCGGCTGAAAAAAACGGGCGGCCCTGGTCGTGAATCTATCCCCAGCCACACACTCCAGGAAATTGATAGTATCCCGAGGGCAGCTCGCTCTACCGAATTCTCTATCAAGCCTCAACCCTTGAGCACCGTTGTACTCTGGACTTAAGCCGGCTGAAGATAATATGTCCGCATCACTTAGCAGTCCAGCCAAACGAGCCAAACGTGGCTCCTGGAGAACCCGGCTCACGCTCTCTTGGACGCCCGTTACAATTGGTTTTTCACCCCCCCCGAAAAAATAGGCGTGTGCTCGTCGCAGGAACGATCCTGCCTGTGAGGCCGGGGTAACATCGGTCGTAAATATCATAACGCGGATGTCATCGATATCTTCTTTAGTTACTCCATACTTCTGGAGGTAAGGCTGTGCTTGAAGAAATGCTATCGCTTCCAGTCGATATGGCACCCAGTTGCCCCTGCTGTCTTTGTTGCCGCCAGGTTCGTAGTAAAGGTCGTGCGTAAGAGCAGCAAAAAGAACCTTACCTCTCTCCACTTGGGTTAAAACAATATCGTCAAGATCTGCTTTATTGTTACGTAGTATCAGATGAGCAGCGTTGGAGAGCACCTCGACGTAGTGTGTTTTATTGTGATAGCCATGTTGGATTCCCGTCCCTTCCCCTAAATCCAGCGTCCGCGCCACATCGTAACCAGCATTGAAAAAAGGTGATTGTTCATCCAACCCTACAGCTTTCGCCGCTGTCCGCCACACCTCTGCCGCCGGCGGAGGCTGCTCAGCCCAAGCAGCATAGATACGGGCAATTTGGCGGCCGATCTTAGCGGGAGTGCCTCTTCCGACGGTGAAAGGCAAATTTCGTCCATCAATTCTATTCAATCGGAGATTCCCTGTGGGAGAGTTCGACATGCGCTATGCAAGCCGCTCGACCTTCGGTCAGAGGGCGTCATGATGCTCGGAATAAATGAGGAACGCAAGTATGGTGCCTGCCCTCTATGCCTTCCAGATCTCGCCTTTGTTGTTCCCAGATGGCCGAACAAGAGACAATTTAGCAGGCGGAAGGATGCGTCTGAACCTCTGACTGATAACATCGTTGGCCGGTACCTATCATCCCGCGTACAGTATGCATCATTTGAGATACACTTGACGTGGAAAGTGCTCGATTCGAAGCACAGTGAAAATATGCGGAGTAAGCTGTTGGTTTCCGGATACCACGAAGCCGCTGGATCGATGCGGAGAAAACGCGCGGATTTCCATTAATGGCCTGGAGCAATTGTCGCTCTGTCGAAAGGCCGGATACATGAACGCAACCGGAAGGCCGGGCCATCGGACACCTTGCGCCATACAGGAACCCCGGCAGTTGGACAGGTAAACGGCCGCGGATTAGACCAGCTAAGAGGGCTAAGCCATGGCGCGGCACCGGAGGTTCAGTTTCGAGTTCAAGCAGGAAGCGATGTTAGAGGTCCTGGAGGAACGAAGCGTGCCGCCGTCCAATCGAGCAGCATAACCAGCTGATTGCCTCACCGCTTGATCCCCCCGCTGCAGGCGAGTGAAATCGAAGGGTCTCTGGGTTCAAGTCTCCCTCGCTCCCATCAGGCAGTCCGGTCTTTGCGCGGCTCTTCGCCGAGCGCTCGGAGATCGCGAGGTTCACGCGAGCTTTTCTAGTAAAGCGACCGCTCGTTGTTGCTTCCGGCATGAACGGGCTTAGCCCGTGAAGCCTCTCATCGCTAACGACATTAGCCCAAAATGGCTGGAATGAAGCGCACTCGTTTGGCAAAAGCGCTCTCGTAAGAATCACCGAGCGCCTTCCTCTAGGCGTATCTTCCATGCGGGCGGCCCTACGAAGCCGTCGTGCACGCGAAGTTTAGAGGTTCGGAAGCCAACCGACAATTTTAGTCGATTTGTTAATGTGGTGGTTTGGAAGCCAACTCAGAATTTTCGCAGATTTGTTGAGATAGCGAACTTGGCGCGTTGCAAGATTAGCCGACCAGATCGCCTGCTTTTCTCCAAGGCTGCCGTCAATGAAGTCAAAAAAGACCCGGTACTCCTGGTTCTGGATCTTCGTTGCGCTCCATCCTCGCGCGGGATGAACGTCCGGAGGGTCCATAAATTCCTTTATGGTGTTCTCGACATTATCTGCTGAGCGTCCCCGCTTCGGCGTTGTTAGCACAGCACTCTTTACCAACGAAATCGCTTGAAGCTCGTTTGAGAGTGGAGGAAACGCAATCGTCTGCCACAAATCGAGGATTCTATCACTGTCAATCACTTCCGGATCTTCAAGTTTGAACAAACGACCAGGTTTTAGCCTGGTTCCTCCGTCGCCAATCAGTCGTAGCAGAGGCGGCTTCTGCCACGCGGTGTTGAAGTGTGCAAAAAAGTGAACTCGGTACCTGCCGGGCGGGTATGTTGGCTTCCGACCCGTAAATCCGCGTGAACGGAATTGTCCGTGATCTACGAGAATCTCCGAATCTTGATCAGGCGGCAATTTCTGAACGTCAATTTCGACTCCGATCCTGAGCCCGTCGGGCAAATTCGTGTCTCCCGATATTACGATCTCGCCTTCATGTTGCCGCTGGGCCGAAGCGTGGAGGAAGAAATTGGAGGGCAGTGGATCGGGCGTGCTGGACGGAATTGCCAGCGCGAACAACCCTAGGGGGCCGCTTTTGTGGCACGCCGTCAAGAAAACCAGCACCGCCCACACGGTTATCCGATTCGCCTTTGGGAAATAGTCACGGGTCATCGCCGTGTAACCATGTAGGCACTGGTCGAATTTTGTTCAGCAGCGTTAATCGGCCGAATGCCCTATGCCGTTTCCTAGCCGACGAAGTCGAGCAACTGCCGTTTTCCGATTGCATCAGTGCCTGCCGTTGATTGGAGCCTTACCGTCCCTGATTCGGACAGTTTAAGGCGCGGAATTCGAGCGAAGATCCCCCCTAAGCGGGTCATTAGATGCAATGTCCGCGCCGGTTTTATCCCCAAGGCGCCGATCCCCCTCACATTCGCGAGTAACTCGCGTTTAGCCTGCCAGACGCGCGAGTTCTTTAATTCTCCGGGGGCTTATCCGAACGTCTGACCATCGCGAAGGCGGCGAAGCTTACGTCGCCCCGTCGGGCTGTCGACTGCGACGCCCAAGGAGGCAGGGCGAGCCTCTCCGCGATTTGTCAGAGCGCCATTTGATTTAGTAATCCTCTCCAGAGCTAGATGCTTATATCAAGGAGAGAGCGGTGCGCTTTGGTTTATTCTATCAGCTCCCGTGCGCTTCCGACCAATCGGAGCCAATTCGCTATAACGAAACGATCGAACAACTGTTGCTCGCCGACCAGCTCGGCTTTGATATCGCGTGGCTGGCTGAGCTGCATTTCTTCCGTCCGTTCTCGATCATGCCGGCGCCACTTTTCGTTGCCGTGGCCGCGGCGCAGCGGACTCGCCGAATCCGCTTCGGCACGGGTGTGATCCTGGTGCCGTTCCATCATCCACTGCGGATCGCAGAAGAGGCGGCGGTTGCGGACATTCTGACTGGTGGGCGGCTGGACGTCGGAATCGGGCGCGGCACGATCGCGCTCCATTTCCAGGGTTTTGGCGTTCCCCGCGAGGAAAGCCGTGCACGCTTCGAAGAGGGAGTCGAGGTAATCCTCAAGGCTTGGACGAGCGATCGTGTCGAGCACAAAGGCCGCTATTTCGAATTCCCGGAAACCACGTTGGCGCCGAAGCCGCTGCAAAAGCCACACCCCCCGCTGCGGATCGCCGCGAACAGCCCGGAGACCGCAGAATTTGCCGGATTACACAATTACGACGTGATGGTGGCATCGCCGATTAACCCGATGCCCGGATTTTTCGAACACGTGCGCAGGTACCGCGAGGCGCTCAGCCGCGCGGGTCATTTGCAGCAATCCCGCGACGTCGCAGCCCTGTTCTTCGTGAGCCCGGGCGACAGCATTGAGGAAGTGCGAGCCCGGTTCGAGCCATCAATGATGCACTACTTTAGCACTATCGGCGAACAGGCGAGGGTTGGCGGGCGAGGTCAATACGAGGGGTCATACCAATACTTGCAACAGGTGCGCGAACGCTCCGCCAAAATTGGCTGGGACGAAGTCGAACAAACGATGGGCGCGTTCGGCCCGCCCGACGAATGCATTCGGCGCATCCATCAAATCTATGACGGCGCCCGCATAGATCAACTCGTGTGCTGGTTCAATCCGGGCGGCCTCGTCCCACATAGGGAGGTAATGGCTACGATGGAGCACTTCGCGGCGAAAGTGATGCCCGCAGTGCGTCCGCTTGGCACGAACGAGCGAGCAGCCAGTGGCCTGCACTCATGAGCGACCTGCGCATATTTCCCGCCGGTGCATCACCACCGGCTGCGGTTGTTGAGCTCGGCCGTCAGGTCGACGCCGACGGCGGCGCTGCGCTCTGCGCCTTCCAGGAGCCGATCGGCCACAAGTGGCATTTGTTTGCCTTACTGCCGGCGGCCTCGGTGAAGCCGACGCCCTTTCAGCGTGATCTTTCGCCCACGCATACGAAACGAATGGCGGAAGTGATGAAGAAACTTGGCAGGTACACGGAGCCGATTGTGGCAGTCCGCGTAGCGTCAGGCGAGTATTGGACCCCCAACGGTAACCATCGCCGGGCGGCGGCAGTGAAACTAGGCGCAGAGACGATTCCCGCGATCGTAATCCCGGACCTCGCGGTCGCCTACCAGATTCTCGCCCTGAATACGGAGAAAGTGCACAACCTGCACGACAAGGCACTAGAAGTCATCCGCATGTACCGAGGCAAGCTGGCGGACGATCCGCGCGCGGCGGAGAAGACCTTCGCCTTCGAGTTCGAACGTCCGCATTTCGCCACGTTAGGGCTAATCTATGAGAGGAAGGCGCGGTTCTCGGGCGCCGTTTTCGCTCCGCTGTTGAGCCGCGTCGATAAATTCTTGAACGAACCCTTGGAGGATGCCTTCGAGCAGCGCGAGCAACGCGCCGCACAGGTTGAACGGGCCGACGAATTGCTCAATGAGTTGATCGCGCGTGCGAAGAAGCGCGGCCTCACCCATCCATATTTGAAGACCTACATTGTCGCACGCTGTAATCCGTTGACCCGCGCCCGCAAGAACGTGCCGTCATGTAAGGCCGCACTCGACGGCATGTGCCGCGCGCTGGAGCAATTCGACCTGTCGAAAATTCACTTCGGCGAAGTCCGCACGGCGGCCGCCATCGCCGCCGCCGCCGCCCCCGACCCGTAGTAAGAACACCCTGGGATTCTTTCGCGCGCAAGACGGGCGCGAGCATGATGGATACGGAGGACGGAAGTGTTTTATGCGGCTGCAGTGGCCTGCAGCAGTTCGAACGCGCCGGGCTGGATCGCCTCTGATGAGCGCAGCACGATCTTCACGCCCAGCCGTTCTTCAGTCGCCTGCAGAGCTTTGCCGCCCAGATCATAAAGATAACGCGCTACTGCGGGATTGACTTTGGCGACCAACAAGTCCGTGTGAGGATTGCGGCCTGCCGCTCGCTGAAGCCCACGCATCACGTCCGCCGCCAAGGTTGCGACCGATTTCACCACGCGGCATCCATTACAACGCGGGCACGTCTCGGTCAGCATGGCTTCGAGACTTTCGCGTGTGCGCTTGCGCGTCATCTGCACCAATCCCAACTCGGAGATCTTGAGCATCGAGGTGCGCGCTTTGTCGCGTTTGAGCGCCTGTGACAATGCGTCAGTGACGCGTTTGCGATCGGCCGCGCGGCTCATGTCGATAAAATCGACGATGATAATTCCGCCGATGTTCCGCAGCCGCAGTTGCTTGACGACTTCTTCGACGGCTTCGAGATTGGTGCGCAGTACGGTTTCATCCTGGTTGCGCTTGCCGACAAACCGGCCAGTATTCACGTCAATCGCGGTGAGCGCTTCAGCCTGATCGAACACCAGGTAGCCGCCGGATTTGAGCCAGACTTTGCGCTCGAGGGCGTGCTCGATTTGCGCTTCGATGGGAAAGTGATCGAAGATCGGCTCGATGCCCTCATACATTGCCGCGCGAGCCCGCAGCCGCGGCATATAGTTCTGCACGAACTCCACAACTCGGGCGAAAGTTGCCGCGTCGTCACACCAGAGCCGGTCGATGTCACTCGAAAATAAGTCGCGTACGATGCGCAGCGCAACGTCGAGGTCGCAGTACAGCAGCGACGCCGGTGGAGTGGTCTCGCTCTTTTTCACGATCGACGACCACATCTTGGTCAGGAATGAGACGTCGCGCTGAATCTCACGTTTGCTGACGCCTTCGCACGCGGTTCGGACGATGAACCCACCATGCGATGCTCCCAATTCCTTGACCGCCGCGCGCAGCCGCGCGCGTTCCTCGGCGCTCTCGATCCGCCGGGAAATCCCTATATGCTTGCTGCTCGGTGTGTAGACCAGATGACGGCCGGGCAAGGAAATGAAGGAAGTAAGCCGCGCGCCTTTGCTGCCAATCGGTTCTTTAGCGACCTGGACGATAATTTCCTGTCCGCGCTTGAGTTGCTGCTCGATAGGAAGGCGCGACCGATGCCGACCATTGCGGCGGCGTTGGTTTTGCCTTGAAGCGCTCGCGGCTGTAGCTTCGATGATAACCGGTGCTGCATCGGCTGCCCCGTTGCGCACCTCGAGCACCGGTGCGACGCTCTGGTCAGGAGCGGTTTCACCCTCCACCACGACCAGCTCGGTCTCGACGTCGCCCTCGCCGATAATTTCGGCCACAGATCCAAGACTTTCGGCGTCGGTCTGGAAGTCGGAAACGTGAAGAAAACCCGCCTTGTCGAGCCCGATATCGACGAATGCAGCCTGCATCCCAGGCAGCACCCTCGTCACTTTGCCCTTGTAAATGTTGCCCGCCAGGCCGCCGCGTTGATCGCGTTCCAGATAAAATTCCGATAGCGCTCCATCTTCAAGCAATGCGACGCGTACCTCCAGGGGGGACGCATTGATGATGATTTCGCGCTTCACCTTATCTGACGGAATCGGCGTTCGTGACGCCCAATCAGACTCGGGCGACCGGTTGTTCGCAGCAGTACATGTTCAAAACCGGTGACCGCGTCCGGAAGAGGCTGAACAAACGGCCTATCCGCCTAGATGATACGAGCCACCCCGAGCTTCCGCAAGGCAGGCTTTGCCCGATGGACGTAGCAGGACCGCGCAAACCGACACTGTTGAAAGACCGGATTCCATTCCGCTGGGGCTACAGGTATGCTGGCTTGATCGACAAACATCGTTCTGACATCATTACTGGATTCGATATTTGCGTAACCAGTAGATGATTTCCCGATGACGGTTTCGGAAGAGAACCTAGACGCGAGAGCGAATCGCTTGACTTGCAATCGCTCGGGCCGCTACGAGTTTATCCGATGTCGGCAGCAGCAGAAACGCTAGTCGGCTATCCAGTGGGGACTGCCTTGCTCAACAGCAAGGTGTTGGTACTCAATCGCTCTTATCTTCCCGTACACGTAACTTCTGTTAAGCGCGCCTTCGCGTTGTTGTACCAGGGCGTTGCGCGCGCCGTCGACGAGCAATATCGCACATTCGATTTCGCCAGTTGGCGGGACCTCGCGGTAGAGGTCAACCACGAAAAAGTCGGCGTAGTTGGGGGATTCATGCGCGTTCCGCGCGTATTGCTGCTTATTGCTTACGAACGGGTGCCGAAGCGGCATGTGAGATTCTCTCGCTTTAATATCTACGCACGCGACAACAACACTTGCCAATATTGCGGACGACGACTGCCGCGAACCGAGCTTAATCTCGACCATGTAGTACCGCGTTCGCGAGGCGGCACCTCGACCTGGGAGAACGTGGTCTGTTCTTGCCATAGCTGCAACCGGCGCAAGGGCGGAAAAACTCCCGAGGAAGCTCGAATGCTCCTCATCGCCAAGCCGAAACGTCCCCAATGGACGCCGTTCAGCACGGAGATGTTCAGTCTCAGGCGCTATCACGAATGGATGCCGTTCCTGACAACAGTGGATAGTGCATATTGGAACACTGAACTCATCCAGGACTAACACTGCCAGGGGTTGGGTAAGGCCGTTAAGCTGTGAGGACGCGACGGAAGCGTCCATGAGTCATAGCCCGACGTCGATGTTATGCTATGATGTCGTTGGCGCTTTGTCGCGGTGGTCCCGAAAGGACATCGTGTGCATTTGTTGCGCTTGAGGGGAGTCAACTTCGCACGCGATAATCGGGCGAAACAATATTTCATGAGACCGCGATGCCGGCGAAGTGTGGCGCCCTGAAATAGGCCTCAATTTTCGGGACGGTGTAGAGGATGGTGCGGAGGGGCGGTGGAGGCATGGAGTATGCGGCTCAAGAGCCTTGATCTGTTAGGCTTCAAGTCTTTCGGCGAATCTACCGGAATAAGCTTCAGCCCTGGGATTACGGCAATCGTCGGACCCAACGGGTGTGGCAAGTCGAACGTCGTCGATGCCATCCGATGGGTACTAGGCGAGCAAGCAACATCGCGCTTGCGCGGCAAGTTGGCCGAAGATCTGATTCACGCCGGTAACGAATCCTGTCCGCCGGCGGGAATGGCAGAGGTAACCCTGCTGCTTGAGGGCGAAGGCGGCAGCGGTTTGCCAGAACCCTACTCCACCCTGAACGAAATCGCAGTCACTCGGCGGCTCTATCGTTCGAGTGAATCTGAATATCTTATCAACAAGATTCCTTGCCGGCTGAAGGACATCACGGAATTCTTCATGGCGGCGCAAATCCACAGCCGCGGCTACGCGTTGGTTGAGCAGGGCAGGATCGAGGAGATTATCCAGGCTAAACCTACCGAAATTCGCACCATGGTCGAAGAGGCCGCTGGACTTGCACTGTTCAAGGGCCGGCGCGAGATTAGCGAGCGCAAGCTCGAGCGCGTGCGTGAAAATCTGACGCGCGTGGAAGATGTTATCGCCGAACTCGAACGTCAACTCAATTACGCGCGGCGCCAGGCCCGCAAGGCCGAAACCTACAAGCTCATCCGCGATGAGCTGACCGTCCTGGAGAAATACGCCGCAGCACGCCGCATTGCCGAGCAACGTGACGAGCTTGCTCAACAATCCGGACGCCGACACACCGTGCGCCAACAAGCTGAGGAGCTTCGCACCAACACGGCTTCGATACAAAGGCAAGCGGACGAAGCGGCTGCGGCACTTGCCACCGGGCGGGACGAACTGGTGGCCAAGCAGCGCGAGCTGGATAATTTTCGCATTGCCCTCGATGAGCGATCCCGTACGCGCGCTTTTCTTGAACGACGGCTCAGGGCGCTCGACGAGCTCGCACTCGAAGTTGAATTGCGGCTTAGTGAACTGCACCGCAAGGCGACCGCGGCACGCGCGGCTCGCGCATCCACAGGTGCGCGGTTGGCGCGCGAGCAAAATAATGATGACGGCGCGAACGAGGCTCGCTTAGTCGCTCTCCGGGAACAACATCGGGCCGCTGAACGCGCCCTGCGAGAAGAGGAAAAGCACACCGAGGAGTTGAAGGATCAACTTGCCGAGGTCATGCGCGAAGCGGCGGTGGTGCGCGGGCGGCTCGGTGCGCTGGCGGGTGAACGCGCTGACCTGGAGGATCGTCTCCTCACCCTCGACCAGGCCGTACCCCATCATGGTGAGGAGTTGAGCCGCTGCCGGCAGCTGGTGGCGGACAGTGAAGCGTGCCTGGAGCGCGAGCGCTCGGCAGCAGCATCCGCCGAAGCAGTTCAGCGCGAGACTGCGGAACGCGAAGTCGATCTGCGAAATGCGTTAGCGAATGACTCGACGGCCTTGTCGGCACTGCGGGACCTTCTGCGCACGGTCAAGACACGCGCGCAACACATTGTTCCCAACGGCGCCGGCGAAAAACTGCGTGTCGTACTTAATTCACTTAACGGGGACGGTCCCTTGAACGCTCCCACAATTCTGCTCGACGTGATCAAAGCGCCGCCGGCGCTGGAGCCAGCGTTGCGTGCGGTGCTCGGCGAGCAGCTTGATGCAGTCATCGTCGATTCGCCGCATTTCGCCCTCCGCGCCATCGAGATTCTCAAACTGCATCAAGGCGGCCGCTTGAGTTTCATCCCGGGCTCACTTCCTGCAGCGGCACCCCATCCGCCAATCAAAGCGGCAGGCATCGCAGGGCGCCTGCTCGACATGGTCGAGATTGAGCCGCGTTTCACACCGATAGCCGAAGCATTGCTTGGTCATGTGATTGTCGCCGAAGATTTGCGCGCGGCATTCGCTGCGTCCAGCGCCAACGGGAGTAGCGGTGCATTTGTCACACTTGAGGGAGACCTGTTGTGGCCTCATCGAGTGATCAGCGGCGGTAGCGGCAACTATATCGAGTCCAGCGACGAAATCGACATCCGCAAGCGGGTGCTTGCGCTGGAAGCTACGGAGCGCGCGATGGCCGTAGCCGAAGTCCAGCACGAGGAGCTGGTGCGGCTTGACGAATGGGCGCGGCTCGCCAGCAGGGATGCGCTCGAGGTCCTTGACTCAACGCGTCGGCGCGCGAGTAAAGCAGAAGCCGTCGTCAATCAAGGCCGTGCAGCCATGGCCAAAGCTGAGCAGAATCTGGCGTTGGCGGAAGCGAACTGCGCGAACGCGCGCCGGCGTGCGGCGGAAATCGGGGCCGCCACGGGCGCGGCCAACTCGCGCCTTGAAGAGCTTGCGCTAGTCGAGCAGCAGGCACGCGCTTCAGTGGGCGCAGCGCTCGCGGCTCTTACCGAACGCCGCAAGGAGGCTACGGAGTTGGGTGACGCTATGCTAGCGGTAGGCACTCGACTCGAAGCCCGCAAATCGGTCCTGCGCGCATTGGAACAGGAGTTGAATCATCAGCGACAACTCGTCGATGAGCTGGAAGGCCAGATCGCTCAATATCGCACTGATTTGGAACGAGCGGGTTCCGACCGCGCCGAATTCCAACGCGAAATGGCAGCGCTTATGGCCCAGGATACGACCGCATTAGAAGAGCAACACGCGCTTGATGGCGAAATCGAACGGCTCGCGCATCTATGTGCAGACCGTACCCATCAGGTCGAATCCGTTACCGCGCAACTCCACAACGCACAAACCACCCTCGAAACTCTCGAAGCAGAGCTGATGCAATGCGAACTTAAGTGCGAACGCTCTCGTACCTTAATCGAGGAACTCACGCGAGGGTTCCGCGAGACGTTTCGGGCCGAATCTGGGGAAGCGATTAGCGGCCTCGAAGAGGCGCTGCGCGGACGTGATCCCATCAAAGACAATGCGCGTGTGCAGGAATTGCGGGCCCGAGCGGAGAAGATCGGCGAGGTCAATCTCGCCGCCGATAGCGAAGTCAAGGAACTGGAAGAACGTGCCGGCCAGTTGGAAGCCGAGCGGACTGATCTGCAGGCCGCGCTGAACGATCTGACCCACACCATTCAGAAACTCAATCGCGAGGCACGCAAGCGCTTTCTCGACACCTTTGAAGGTGCCGCCAAAAATTTCGCTGAACTGTTCCCGAAACTGCTGCGTGGGGGCAAGGGCCGGCTCGAACTCGGTCCGGCCGGTGACGTGCTCGAGGCCGGCGTCGAGATCCTGGTGCAGCCTGCCGGCAAGAAGGTCAAGGAAATTGGTCTGCTGTCGGGCGGAGAAAAGGCACTCTCGGCGATGGCGCTGATCTTCGCACTCTTTCTGTTGAATCCGAGCCCCTTTTGCGTGATGGATGAAGTCGACGCTCCACTTGATGAGTTCAGCTTGGCAGCATTTACGGGATTGGTGCAGGAACTGAAGCTGAATTCGCAATTCATCATAATCACGCACAATCAGCGCACGATGCAGGCGGCCGACCACATTCATGGAGTCACCATGGACCGGCCTGGAATCTCGAGGATAGTCTCCCTGAAAATTCCCGCTGCCGCGTGAAGCGAGAAGCCAAAGGAAGCGTAGCAAGAAGGCGAACCGCCCTGGCAAGATTCTTCTAATTTCGCCCCTCCTCCATCGTTTCTATGTTTGCGATAGGAGCTGCCCATGGAGATTGAGATTCGGCCCGCCCGCGAGAGCGATATTCCGGAATTGGCCCGGCTGGTCGCCGGCATTGCCGCCTATCACGAGGCAATCGACCCGCGCGCACGTTTTGATTGGGACGAAATCCGTGACGCCCGCAATTGGCTCAAGTTGGTGCTCAGCCGTGACCATCACGCGATTTGGGTGGCCGATCATGGCGACGGCAGTCTGGCCGGCTATCTGTGGGCGCACCTCAGACGCGATCGTCAAGGCTACCTCCCACGGGTGAAAGGCTACATTAATCATGCGTTTATGGATGAGGCGTGGCGCGGGAAGGGCCTGATGAAGCAGATGTTGGCTGTTTCATACGACTGGTTCCGCAGCAAAGGAATTACCGTAGTGACGCTGACCGTACTCCATCGTAACTGGCTGGGCTCAACCGCATGGTATAAGTACGGATTCGAGGACTTCAGTCACGAGCGTCGAATTGAGATTGGCCCACAAGCGCCAAAGGCCGAATAGTACGGAAGTCTAACGTTTCTATCTCGCTATTCGCTTTAGCCTTGCTCTAGTGCGAAGTCAAAAGCTGTCCGCAGAGTGCCGCGTGCGTTTCGGAACGCGTACAAGGTCACCCGAAGCGGCCCCAGTGCCGTGTGGGATTACCCAACCCAGACTGAACGATCAACAAGCATCTTCTCAGCGCCGCCAGAAGCAGGCAGTATCGTTGCATGCAGGACAGTGAAGCTTCAACCGTCCATAGTATCGCGATTCGCACTATGCAGCCTTGGAGAAAGGCACTACCGTATTTCGGGACCCTGCTCATCTTCGCGCTGATCTTCTGGCGGATCCCGGTTGGCAAGGTTGCCGCGGCACTGAAACAAGCTCCGGCCCTGAAATTCTTTGGGGTGTTTCTCCCATATTCAGTGATCTACTGGATAATCGATTCGGCTTGTCTCACCTGGGTCGTCAGACGCTTCAATAGGCCACTGCGGTTGCGCGAGATACTTCCAATCCGCGCGAGCATGTATCTGCTGTCACTAATCAATACCAATCTTGGGCAGGGCGGAGTTGCGTGGTATCTACACCGCAAAGCCGAGGTACCGTTCCTGGAAATACTCAGTTCGATCCTGTTTATTGCACTGCTGGAAGTCTATCAACTTTTTCTTTTTTCGACCGCGGGCGTTTTCCTCTATCGTCCGGTTTCGGCTGAGCAGACAGAACTTGTGCACATCCTACGAATCGTCTACGCGGTCGCTTGGAGCGCGCTCGCCGCGATGATAGTTTTCTTTGCTCAGGCACGCCGTTACCGTGCGATGCGCGTTTGGATCAGCAATAGCCGGGCAGGCTCCATCAGCCGCACTTTTGTTGCGGCACGACCGAAAGACTACGCGATCGTTCTGGCCATCAAAGCCCCGTCGTTTGTGCTGGCCTTGCTGGCGCAGCACTTCGCGCTTGCCTTGTATGGGATCAGAATCGCGTTTGTGAAGCTGGTTTTATTTCTGCCATTAGTGTTTTTGGCAGCGGCGCTGCCGATCGCCGTCGCGCATCTGGGTACGAGCCAGGCTGCATGGCTGCTCTTCTTCTCAGCCAACGCCCCTGCCGCAAAGATTCTCGCGTACAGCTTGGCCGCGCACTTCGCTTTTATGCTCTGCAATGGATTGCTCGGGCTGCTTTTTCTGCCGCACGCCAGTCGCGAACTGACTGCGCTCGAAGCTGCCGCGCACCCACAGCCGGCCCCGCAAAAGCCTTCGGGAGAGAAGCTCTCGCACCCATCTTAAGCGACGACGATGGAAGATAGCAGACCATTTCAATTTTCGGAGCGCGAACTCGACGCCTTGGCTCAGGCGCGTGTAATTTATGTTGCTACGGTGCGGAAGGACGGTACCCAGAGCAGAGCGGCGCCGATATGGTTTATATTCACGCAGAGAAGGATCCTGATTCAGAGTGGAGCTAATAGTTGGCAAACAAGGCGTATTCGGCGCGGCAGTCCGGTAATTTTCTGGATTGGCAGGCGGCGGGGCCTTGCGTTTATCGGGAGCGCGCTACTAACCGACGATCCGATGGTTATCGAGCAAATCGTCCAACAATATCCAAAGAAGTACTTGATGGCCCGGCTTGGCTTACATCGACCTACCAGATCTAGTTTTGAGCGGGGAGAAAGGCTGGCTATTGAGATTACACCCATTCGGGTACTGCCTCAGGGCTTCAGCTCACAACCCGGCGTAGCGGCTCCTAACCTTGCAGGAGTGCGGATTACTGTCGGTTGATTGCGCTGAAAATGGCTACGCCCCAAAACCAACTGCGAAGCCGACTTCCGGGCCTGCATCGCTGTTTGACCCAGAGCGCAAACCTCGTTAGTGCCTCGCGCTTCATCTTGGCATGCACTTGGGTCGTGGTCTTTTTCGGTGACCGCTCTCATCCCCAGATATTGCGCATAATTGCACTAGGCGGGGCCATTTCGGATTTCCTCGATGGCCGCCTCGCGCGCTGGACCCATTCCGCCGGCCGATTCGGGCGATGGCTGGATAGCGCGGCGGATATCGTCTTTATTCTGACCGTGCTTTCGTGCGAGACGTACGCCGGAGCAATTCCTTTATATCTGCCGGCCCTGGTTGCTGCCTCATTTGCTCAATATGTTGTTGATTCAGTGTTGATTCGCGGTTCCACGGTTCCAGTGAAAAGCCGGCTCGGTCACTGGGCTGGCATTCTAAACTATATAATCGTAATAGTACTCGCCTGGGCGCCGCCACCGCGATCGCCGGGAACGTTGCTTCATGATCTCGCGCCGATCATCGGACTGTTTTATCTGTCGGCCATTTGCGAGCGCGCACTGTCTTATCCGATGACGCGTAGGCTACGCCGAGTCACTACTATCAAGCCAGCAACCGGTGAGTAGGTGCAGTTAACTCAGCAATTCTCAGTCCGTGCGGGCAAGCTGCGGCACACGGCTGAGTGCTGCAACTCAGACAGGCCGCTGCATTGTGCTTAATCATCGTGTACTCCGCACGCGCCATCTGCGGGTCACGATAATCAATCGCATACATCCGGGTACGCATCACATCGGCGATAGCAACTCCGGCTGGGCATGAGCCTTCGCAATCGTTGCAAGCGTGCTTGCAATAGGAAGCCCCATTGATATGTGCATACTGTTGAAGCAGCTGCACATCTTCGGTACCCACACGTTGAAAACCAGATGCGAGCACGAACTCGTCTATCGTCTCGCGAGTTGTCATTGACACGATGAGGCCGTCCACATCAGGGTTCGAGAGCACCCAGCGAAACGCCGCCTGGGCATACGTGGCGCCCCCGCGTTCGTAGGGACGCATATCGTTGAGCCTCGCGCCCATCAACGTTTTCATCACGATCACACCGACTCCGCGATGTTTTGCCTTTTTAAGTATGCGAGGCAGATCAGGTTGCCGCGCGACCATGTCAAGTCCGCCGAGGAATCGCTGATAAAAGAGTGGATCCTGCCCAAAGTTATAGGCGCCCAAAATCACGTCGAATTTGCCCGAGTCAATCGCGTAGTCGAGGCATTCACTCAGGTGGCCTGCATGGCCTGAAATGCCGCTGAAACGAATCTTGCCTTGCCGCTTCGCGGTTTCGACAAATGTGTACCATTGGGGATTCTTAAGTCGCTCAAGATCGTTGACAGCGTGATTGAAATAGACATCAATATAATCAGTCTGAAGACGGCGCAGGCTACCTTCGAGCGCTTGCATCATAGCTTGCATGCTGGTGTCGGACCACGCGAGAGTCTTCGACGCCAGGAAAACGCGGTGGCGTTTGCCGCGCAGCGCATGACCGAGCGCAGTTTCAGAATCGCCGTCGCGGTAGGTTTCGGCAGTATCGAAATAGTTGATTCCCAGATCGTAGGCGTGCTGAACCAGGTCTTCCTGGCCGCTCGAGAGACGGTCGGCACCAAACGAGATGTCCGAAATCTGCATGCCCGTGCGCCCCAGCCGCGAATAGCGGTGGACCCCCGGTTCAATAGAGGCAGGCGCGGTAGCCGCACTGCCGAGCGCGCCTAGTCCAAGGCCGAGACTAGCCAACGTTCCAGCTCTTATGAATTCGCGTCGTCCAATCTTGTTCATCGGTGAACCTCACGTAGAAAGCATCAGGCAACTCGTACTGTTCGAGCCGTGTTTGCCGGTGAAAGTTTGATCGAGAGTACCCGGTTGCGGTGATCCCAATGCCAGCCTGTCGATGAGTGGGTCAAGGCTTCGGCCGTCTCGAGCAAAGGAACCAGCTCGGCGTCGCAGGTAACAGCAACCACCTGCGGCTGTTGATGGATTTTCAGGATGATAATGCGTTCAGACACGCCACCGGCGAATTTCCCGTTCGTCTGCCCCAGATGGCAGATAAACTCATCATGATCACTGTGAGTAACTTCGAACCTGGTTTCGGCGTAATGTCCATTCTGATAGGCAGTGCTTTCACCATCGTCTTCGTACAGAATCAGCGAACGATTGGCGTCCCGGTAGATTTCGAGTGTCAGGGGGTCCAGAGCATGTTGCGAGGTATACTGAATGTCCGGCCCGAGTGGAATGATTGCGCCTTCCCGGACATATAACGGCAGTATATTCAGTTCCGCTCGAGTAGTAATGAACCGCGGCCCCTTGTGGACCTCTTCAGACCAGTAGTCAATCCAGTTGCCTTGGGGAAGATAGACGCTACGCTCGCGAGCACCTTCGTCCAGAATCGGCGCAACCAGAATCTCGGCACCAAATAGGTACTCATCGGCCAGATTCAAGACTTGAGGATCTTCTGGATATTCGAGCACCAGTGGCCGCATAATTGGAATCCCGGTGGTGCAGGCGTCGTGAGCAGCGTTATAGATATATGGCAGCAGGCGGTACCGCATCTGCAAGTATTTGCGGCATATCGCTTCGATTTCGGTGCCAAACTGCCACGGTTCGCGCAGCTCCTTTTGATCGCCATGGGGGCGGCAGAGCGGACAGAAAGCACTGAACTCGAACCAGCGCGCGTACAACTCTCCGGTGCATTCGCCACCGAAGCCAAAGCCGCCGATATCGCTGCCCCATAGCGGTATTCCAGTCAGGGCTACGCTCAGGCCGATAGCGACCTGTTTCCGCAGCGAAGCGAAAGTCTTATCCACATCACCCGACCACAGCGCCGCTCCATAGCGTTGAGAGCCTGGAAAGGCGGCGCGGCTCAGGATGAAGATCCGGCGATCCGAAGCGTATTGCTGATGCGCATCATACACTGACTGCTGCATCCAGAGAGCTGTCAAGTTGTGCACGGAAGCCGCCGGTCCGGCATGCTGCGCCATATCCTGGAAGTGCTTGGCCGGTTCGTTGAGGTCCGTCCACCAGCCGTCGATTCCCATTTCAAGTAACGGCCGATGCTTCGCCGTCCACCATTCCCGCGCCGCTGGGTTCGAAAAATCGAAGAGTCCGCACTCTCCCGGCCAAAAGTCAAACGTATATGGCGAGCCGTCGTAGCGCCGCGCTAGATATGCGCGCGAGAGAGCTTCGGTGTAGTTGCGGCTCTGCCGAGTGAGGTAAGGCTCCTCTATCACAACAGTGCGAAAGCCTTGTTCCTTCAACCGCGCGATCATCTCGCGGGCGTCCGGCCACTTTTGCGGATCGAACGCCAGGTCTCCCATTTCGCGAAACCAAAACACGTCTAGAATCAGCGCATCACATGGCAACTGCCGGGCACGAAACGATTGTGCGATGCTCTCCAACTCTTGCCGGCTGCGGTATCCATAGCGCGACTGTAACAAGCCCAACACCCAACGTGGCGGCAGCGGCGGATAACCCGTCAGCTCCAGCATCGTCTGCAGAAGCCGCGGCAGGCCCGGGCCAAGGACTACATAATACTGCAGGCCGCCACCGCGCGCCTGATAAGAGAAGCTCTGCCGATCGGTATGACCCAAATCCCATACAGCGCGACAGGGGTTGTCGACCAGCAAGGCATAGCCGCGCAAGCTCAATAACGCCGGGAAGATCGTCACTGCGGGGGGGGAGTGCTGGTTCCACACTTCGCGCCTGTGTCCCCGATGGTCCAGCTCGACGGGGCCGGAAAGCTGATCGGCCTGCCCCATCCCGTAGAAATGGTCGTCGGGCGAGAGCAGGTAACGAAGGGAGTAGTCCCAATAGGACCATGACAATCCGCCTTGCTCAATCTCTTCGAGCACGGGATCGCCGTTAGCTCTGCAATATCGCAGATGAAACGGCTCGCGAGTGGCCTCGATCAGAAAATCTCCGACCTCGACACAAATCTTATCGGGCGCTTCTCTCACCATCGGCGAAGGTCCTGCAGGCCAGTAGCGGCGAGCGACTGCGTGCGTTTCGCTCACCGGCTCCGTGTACAGACGCCAATGCGTCGGCACCCAGGTGTGGCGAATCACGTTCGGCAGCAGCGCGGTGATAACGAGGTCGGAACTCTCGAATGAAAAAACCAGGTCTGCGCCACGCCGGCTGAGCTTCTGCAAGCGGCCGAGACTTCCCACGGTGATCGGCATACACGGCTCTCGCTAGTCAATGCTAAGCAAATCTGACCATCGTCCGAATCGCGATAGTGCGTATCAGGCCAACGCGCGCTACTCTTGAGAAGGAGTATGCTTCTGGCATCTGGCGACTTGGCTCACAGGAGCAGTGATTCATGAGCGGCGACTTTTTACCCAGCCCTGACGCTACCTCAAGGTCAATCCTGTTGCCGGAAACGGCGATTAGCCGACGTTTCCGCGCGAGGGGCTTTCTGCCCGAACCCGATCCACTTAACGCATTTATGCCCGGTTCCGAATTTGCTGTCCTCGATGAAATCGGTCGAGACTTGCCAAGTCTTTTGCACGACCGCGCTTTTAGAAAATATGCCCACACGCTCAACATTCCACTATGGCCGAATAATCGCGCGCGTCCAGAGGACATGCCGGCGCTCAGGCTTTATTACGTTCGCGTTGGATTCCTGGCTTCGGCCTACGTCAATCAGGTTGGTGAGCCGCCCGCCAGGACGGTCCCCGCAAACCTTGCGGTTCCGCTTTACCGTGCTTGCCAGTTGCTTCGCCGGCCTCCGATACTAAGTTACGACGGTTACGCGCTATATAACTGGAAACGCTTTCGGAAGAATGGAGCGATTGCGCTCGGTAACATCGACACCATCCAAGATTTTGTGCACCTCTACGACGAGCACTGGTTCATCCTGGTGCATGTCGAAATCGAAGCGATTGCTGCGCGGATTCTCGATGCTATAGCTCGGGTGGAGATTGCGCTGGCGAAAGGCGCCGCGGACTCAATCGGTCCGTCCCTGTGCGATATCGCGGCCGCGATTCAAGCCCAAACTGCTGTGCTCCGAAGGATCCCGCAGCATATGGATCCGGCCTTGTACTATAGGACCTTTCGGCCCTACATTCGCTTCTTCGAAAACGTTTCTTACGAAGGTGTTGAACCAGAAGCTGCCACGTTGTCGATGAATTTTCGCGGCGAGACCGGCGCACAGAGCAGCATCATGCCAATCCTGGTGGCGTTCATGAAGATCCCACACAAGCGCTCGATGCTGACCGATCATCTGGCAGACATGAGAAACTACATGCCATTCGAACATCGAATGCTTATCGAACGGGTGGAGGCAATGCCGACGATCCGCGGTCTGGCAGGCAAGGAGCCGTTCAACGCGATCCTCGAAGCGATCGCCGAATTTCGCTCGATACATTACGGATGGGCCCAAGAATACATCAATCGGTGGACCGCGGACCCGCGTGGCACAGGTGGCACGCCTTACATGCAATGGCTCGACCAGCTAATCCAGGAAACCCGCTCATTCAAAATCGCCTGACACCGTCGCCAAGTGGTCCACCTCCGATTCTCGGGCCCAGCACGCGCTTTGATCTTCTGCCCGAATGGGCGTAAGAAGGCGTCAGCGTGGACGAGGCCATCGATGTTTCCGCGGATAGCGTCTGATTCATGGGAGGTAAACCGATGTTGCAGCGGTTATTTCACGTTAATGTTTGCGTGCGAGATATGGAACGGTCGATCCGTTTCTACCAGGACCTTGGTTTCACCAAGGTGAATGATTTTACCATGGACGATCCCACGGTCGGCGACGCGCTGGGAGTGAAAGCAAAGAAATTGCGTGGCGTCTTCATGCGCCTCGGCACCGACCCCAACGCGCCCGTGCTCGATCTGGTTCAGTTCCTTGAACCACCGACTCAGGGCCAGCCCTATCCGACCCTCAATAACGTGGGCATCTGCCGGATTGCCTTCACGGTGGACGATATCGACCGGAGCTATGAAGAACTCAAGGCAAAAAAAGTGGACTTCGTGGCACCGCTCAAGAAATTAACCGGGCCAGGCGGAGCACAAATGGGTGTGGTCTGTTTCAAGGATCCGGATGGCACCGTGCTCGAATTAATTAGCGGGATGTAAGTACAGGAAACAGAAGAACAGGAGCACGGAGACTCGGCCGCGGCCATACCCTTCTTGCTCTGCAGCAGTGAAGGCTCGATATCGGAGGCGGGACTATATGGTTGCAAAATCCCTCGAATCGGTCGTAAACGAACTAGCGGATCGCGAGGCCATTCGGGCGCTGCCCCAACGCTACTGTGATTGTGTATGGAGAGGTGACGTGGCGGGTGTGGTTGGTTTGTTTGCAGAAGACGGAAGCTTTACAGTGTCGGGCGGTGGCCGAGATCGAAGTGCGCGCGGCCACGCTGAGCTGCTTAAAACTTATGGGTCCGACTTATCATCAATAAAGCCGCGACCGTATATTCACAATCATGTAATTGAGCTGAAAGGTAATGGGCAGGCCAGCGGACGTTGTTACGTCGAAGTGCGTAACGCTGCGGATGACATGAACCCGCTGGGCACAGGCTATTACAACGACGAGTATGTGAAGGTGGGCGACGAATGGAAATTTCGATCGCGTTCGATCAGCCTGATCGATCTGCAAGCTCAGGGTAAAAGATGATACTTATTAGACAACCTGGTGACTCGGTGGCGGGGCCTGCATGCCAGCCTGCGGTTGCAGAACAGAACGCTTGATCGTTTCCAGCAAGGTCGCTCTTTTCAGCGGTTTGCTGACATGGAGATTACATCCTGCTTCTTTCGCCCGACGGACCGCCTCCGTATCTGCGGAGGCGGTTAAGGCCACGATGGGAGTGGGCCAACGCCGCATGTAATGTTCCCATCGGCGAATCTCCTCGACCGCGGTGTAGCCGTCGACGATCGGCATTTGGATGTCCATGAAAACCACGTCATAGTGGCCCGCCACGAACTTACTGATTGCTTCTTTGCCGTTTTCGGCGAACTCAATCAGGTGAGGGGTATTTCTCATATACGCCTTGATTAATGCGCGGTTGTCAGATGAATCGTCGGCAAACAAAATCCGCAAGCAGTCTTCGCTGGACAACGTGGCCGCATGCTTGCGATCCTCACGAGGAACCGGCACCGGGATCGTTGGCGCGGGCTGGCCCATGGCCGCCCCGGTCGCCGCTAACAGTTCGTTGCGCTTGACCGGCTTCACAATGTAGTTGCCGATGCCCAGTGCCTCCAAGCGCAGTTTGTCCGCTTTAAGACTGCCGCTCGGTAGCATCATCACGAATCGTCCATGAGTATGACCGGCCTGCCGCGCGACTTGATAGCCGTCGAGATCGGGCATCGCGCTGTCGATCACCGCCGCATCGAATGGTGTCCGCTCTCGCACCGCCTTTCGAATCAAATCAAGCGCAGTTGTTCCCAAATTGGCGACGGTGACCGCGGCTCCCCGCTCGGAGAGCAGCAACTGCACCGCCTGGAGATTGGCCTCATTATCATCTGCCACCAGGATTCTCCGGTTCGAGAGATCCGTTAATGAGCGAAGCGGCATGTGATTGGCGGGCAGCGCGAAACCCGCGCTGAAGCGGAACACGCTGCCCACACCGGGTGTGCTCTCAACCTCGGCCGTGCCACCCATTAGCGCCACCAGACGAGCAACGATCGCAAGACCGAGCCCGCTGCCGCCGTAGCGGCGTGAAGTTGACGAATCCGCCTGATTGAAGGGCTTGAATAAAACACTGAGCTTGTCCGCGGGTATGCCGATGCCGGTATCATGCACCTCGAATCGCAGCTTGCCGGCGGCCGCGGGGTCGGTCTTCAGGACAACTAGTACGTGTCCGCTTTCGGTGAACTTGACCGCATTGCCAACGAGATTGATGAGTATCTGTCTGAGTCTGAATGGGTCGCCGAGCACCAACTCGGGGACCGTAGAGTCAATCTGCGCTACCAACTCCAACCGCTTTTCGTGCGCACGAATTGCCAGGGTTTCGAGCACACGCTCGACGATTTCGCGTGGAGAAAATGGAACGCTCTCCAGGTTTACCCGGCCACTTTCGACTTTGGCGAGATCGAGGATGCTGTTAATCAACTCAAGCAGCGCGGTGCCGTTGCCGATGATGGTATTCAGATAACGGCTTTGCTCGCTGTTCAAATCGGTCTCCGCCAATACGTCCGCCATCCCAAGAACCGCGTTCATCGGTGTCCTGATCTCGTGAGACATGCTCGAAAGGAATTCCGATTTCGCTTGTGACGCCGCCAGTGCTGCTTCCCGCGCCGCTATCAGTTCCGTTTCCGAGCGTTTCAGCTCAACGATGTCGCGCGCGATTTCCTGGCGATAGCGGCCTCCATAGTCAGCGCATAGCTGCCGTATCCCGGCACCAGCCACCAGGCCGACCCAGTGGGTGTAGAGCATCGGGTCATGCGCCGGTGAAAGACGGGCGAACGCAGCCAGGCAAATCAGCATCAGCACGTTTGCTGCAGCTTGCCAGCCAAAGCTCCACGGCAACAGCGAAGTAACGCCGAGTGACAGTACCAGCAGGTCTACGAAGAACTGATCTGGCGTCTCGCAGGCGATCCCGAGAATCGTAGCAAGCGACACGACCCCTGACGTGATGATAAATGCCGGAAGCTGCCAACGCGGCCCGAGTCTGGTTTGAAAGCTGACAACGACTAGCAGACCGCCCAGTAACAGGCATGTCGCGCGAAGAGGCAGATGCATCGCCCAGATAGGCTGACTGGCAGCGTCACCCAAGAGGCTGGCTAGTTCGAAAAAGATGATAACCAGCGCCGATGCGAGGATCAGCTGCCCCGGCCACACCACCAGGTCGGAGGTCGGCGACCGGGCCAGGACCTCAACATGGTCCGACCTCGATACCGCGGCCGCCGCCGATTCGGCTGAGGGAACTAAGGTGCATGGCCGGGCGGGGGAAGGTTGGTCGTGCGCGGAAAATCTCCGGCCGCCGAATTTGGCGCGCGCCTTCGACATCCACGATGATTGATGTGTCAACGCTCCGAGCAAAATCGAGTCCCCCACTACTGCGTAGCCAAAGCGGTGCCATTCTCTCCATCAACTTCCCCCAGCTTAAACGTTCCTCAATTTGGTTTTATAGCCTCCTGCGGTGAACGCCCGAGACACTCTCAAACATTTCTTTAACATTTCTTTGCCGAGGCACGACCCTAGCGGCTCACTCATCAACAGAAGGCTGCCCGACATAGAATATGTCTGTGTCACCGGGGTCCCAGATTGGCACATCACAAAGGCTAGCTGTGTCGCAATTTTGCATATGGTGGCCGATTAAGCGATCATCACGGAGCCTCGACGCGGCGCAGGAGGCATTACGGAGCCGAGGGCCGATTGGCACGGCAATCACTATAAAGACGACCAAAGTTGGGCGTAGCAATCGCGCGATATTGCGCTTCTGCAATGCAGAGTCGGCCCAAAAGAACGGGTATCGGACGGACTCTCAAGCGCTTTTGGTGGAAGGGTCTAAATTGACGGCTGCCGAAATCGTTTGATAGCATCCGCGCGGGGTACGGAGGCACCAATGCCGATCGACAAAAACGAATTGCGCCGCATCATGGGCCATTTCGCTACCGGAGTGACCGTCATCACGACCATTTCCAAGGACGGCACGCCGTACGGTTTGACCGCAAATGCATTTATGTCGGTTTCGCTCGAACCGTCGCTGTTGCTGATCTCGGTTGACAAGAAGGCCGAAAGTTACCCCTACTTCCAGCAGAGCAGGGTTTTTACGGTCAACGTTCTCCGCGATGATCAGGAGGGATTATCCCGCAGATTTGCGGTCAGCGGTGGCAATAAGTTCGAAGGCGTGGCGTATCATCGCGGCGCCAACAATGTGCCAATCCTGGAGGATACGCTGGCCTACATCGAGTGTCGCTTATATGCGACTTATGAGGGCGGCGATCATACGCTACATCTCGGCGAGGTAATCGAGGCAGAAACACGCGAAGGCAGACCTCTTTTGTTTTACCGTGGAGGCTACCGTGCGTTCTCTGAATGACGGGCGTTTATAGTTGAGAGCAACGAGTGAATCGATCCAGACGCAGCCGACTGTCTTTTCAACAGTGGCGGTGGACCAGCAGACGCGCAGCGCAGCCCGGCAGTCTTGCGCAAATCAAATTCTGAACCCAGTTCAACGGCTTTCTGGCATATCGGTTTTCCTGCCGGCGCATAACGAAGAGGACAGTATTCAGCGAGTGGTCGACGGCTTCAGGGCTGAACTTCCGAAGCTAACTGACGATTACGAAATAATCGTGGTCAACGATGGGAGCTCCGACCAGACCGGGCAAATCGCCGAACGTATGGCCCTGAAGGACAAGCGTGTGCGAGTCGTGCACCATCCGCTCAACCAAGGTTATGGCGCGGCCGTTATTTCCGGTATAAACGCGGCCAGCAAAGCATACGTGCTGCTAAGCGATGGCGATGGGCAGTTCGATCCGGCTGATTCCGCACTCCTGGCAGCGAAAGTAAGCGATTGCGATGTAGTCGTCGGCCGCCGCCTGCGTCGCGCCGACCCGCTGATGAGGCGGCTTAACGGCACGGCATGGTCAACCCTGATGCGGCTGCTATTCGGGTTACGAATAACGGACATGGATTGCGGCTTCAAACTATTCCGGCGCGAGATACTAGCGAATCTTGAGCTGGAAGCGAAAGGCGCGATGCTCACGACGGAACTCATGGCCAAATTGGCGGGACGTGGCGCACGAATTACCGAAGTCGATGTGCACCATCTGCCGCGCTTGGCTGGCGAGCAGAGCGGCAACAGTTTGCGGGTGATAGTGCGCGCTTTCAAAGAGCTGTTCGGCTTGTACTGGAAAGTGCGAGCGGCTCGCCTAATTCCCGGGGCAAAACGCCGTTGACATCGCAAAGAAGGTGTCAGCCCACCAATAGGAGCACAGGCAATCAGCAAATAGGCAGAAAAACCCATGCTTCGGTTGATATTTTCAAGTATTTGACCAAATGGCATGGCAATGGCTTTAGTGAAGTGCAGACGGCGCGCAAAAAATAGCCGTCTAGGAACCGAGAAGGAGAAGGATATGAAGCGTACTGTTCCCCTGTTGACTGCGGCGCTGTTCGCCGGAGCGCTGGCGGCGCCGGTCCTCGCGCAGAGCCCGGCGATGGAGGGCTCGCCTGCAGCCGCCCCCAGCATGGCCGCACCGATGCCTGAGGGCTCGCCTGGGGCCGAAGCATCGCCGATGGCTCATCATCGGCGGCATCACCGCCGTCATCACAAGCATCATGCAGCGACTGAAGCCAGCCCCGCGGGTGAAATGTCGCCCAGTGGTGGCGAAGCATCACCCTCAGCCGCTCCGAGCGGTCAGTAAACCTGCTCCGCAAGTCGGTTTTGAAGAACAACGCCCGTCCGGATAGCTGGCCTCCAGCAGGTAATTGAGCTGCCGGTCGGGCGTTGGCAATCCTGAAAATCCAACTGGTGCACAATAACGCTCCCTCCAGCTTTTTACACGCGCGGTTGATTCCTGCTATGATGATTATTCGGCTCGCCGCTCGCTGATCCGGCGTGTGGGCCGCAATATCTTGCAGAAACGCTATTACTCGATGGTCGTATTGTTGTGGCTTGGCGCGGCACTGTTGCAGCCACAATTGGATGCATTTGCGTCTTCAAGGGTGGCGGCCCTTGACCTGCAAATTTGTGACCCTATAGCTGATTTCTACCTCGGCGTGGAAGATTATCCTGGGGCAATTCAACGCCATCTTCTCGTCGTGCAAGAGCATCCTGAAAACGCGTTGGCCTACTATCATCTCGGGTTCGCTTACGGGATGGTTGGCGATCATCAGCGCGAACTAACTGATTACCAGAAAGCCGTCGGCCTCGGTCTCAGCAACTGGGACTTGTTCCTGAACATGGGCTTGCTTTATATGGAAAGCGGACGCCTTGACTCGGCCAGCGAGACACTCCAGCTGGCCGCGTTACTCGCTCCTTACCGTCCGGAAACGCACTTCAACCTCGGTCTGCTCGACGAGCACCTCGGGAAGTACCAGAAGGCCGCACAGGAAATACTGTTGTCACTCAGAATCGACCCCGATCAGAACGATGCCCGGAATACCCTGGGCGTGATTTACGCCGAGCAGGGCAATTACGAACAGGCGCATCAGGAATGGACGGACTTGGTCAAAAGCCATCCTGACTATGCCCCTGCACGTGCCAACTTAGCGATTCTGAACCGGATCGAGCATGGCGAAATCGCCGCGGCTCTGCGGCCCAGCAGGGGTTTCGCAGAAGTGCACTAGAGGGCGCTCTAGCTCACATTCAGGATATCGGGAGAAAGATTTGTCTCAACCGACGGCGGCAGGCGGTGGTCGTAACGAGGAGGCAGGTAGGGGGATGGCGGCACAATTGCGTCGGGTCTGCGGATTATGCGTGGGTTGGGCCTTAGCGGGAGCAATCTTGTTTCTGCCGGCGAGTTCGGCGAGAGCCTCACGGGGCCATCATCGGCGACATTATCACCATGGAATCGCGCATCGCAGCGAAAGGTCAATTCTCTCATACCATTCGGCATTGATCGAAGATGCTGAGAGCGGCAATATCCTGTACTCGTACAACCCAACCCTCCAATGGCCGCCAGCTTCGATGGCCAAAATGATGCTGCTGCTGGTGGCCGAGGATCAGATTAAGACCTCCCGTGTGTCGCTAAACGATCCAGTGCGAATTTCCGAGCGCGCGGCTGCCACCCAAGGTTCGAGACTGGGCTTGCACGAAGGCG
>Ga0306920_100001549_pt1 | contig 28648 bp, 25 predicted proteins | sample flu12Cox44000170_FD_204666 | JGI IMG/M metagenome (GOLD analysis project Ga0306920, IMG submission 204666) | Lab enrichment of tropical soil microbial communities from Luquillo Experimental Forest, Puerto Rico - flux4day.12C.oxic.44.000.170 (v2)... | ecosystem: Environmental > Terrestrial >... | reverse complement strand
CGTGGGCTTGGGGTGGAGCGAACTGTCCCGGCGGCAAGCTTGCCGGTGTTCCTTGCCATGTACTTTCCGTCGGGGTGATTGGCGTCCGAATCACGGCGTCGCGCGCGCAACCCCAATAGGCTTTGCACGAGCCCGGCATTGGCCGAGGGAGTCATCCTTCGAGACCCATAACCCCATGGCGCTGCGCAACTATTTGGTTTTGGCATCGATCGAGAGGGTTTTCCGGAGAGGCCTGCGGATGCAACGATGGGGTCGAATCTGCCGGGACCTGGCCGCGGCCGCGATAGTGGCACTCGCGGTCGGCGCCTGCTCGACCGACCTCGGCCTCAATAACGTAACCCTGGTTCCGAAGCCCGAAACCCTGCTGCGCAAACCGGACTGGGCGACCTTCTCGGGTGGCAAGAACGAATTCGAGTTGCGGCCGGTCACGGCCGCCGATCTCGTCAATGCCCAGGGGCAATGCGCCAGCGGGCTTGAACAGCAAGTTGCCGGCACCGAGGGTGCCAGCCCGCCAGGTCCGGTCGGCGGCATCGCTCTTCAGATGACCGAATGTGAGGTGGTCCGGCGGGCGGGTCCGGCCGAAAAGGTCGATTTCGAGGAGGGCGGCGAGCGCGTGGTGGTGCTGACTTACCTGCGCGGCCCGGCGCCCGGCATCTATCGTTTCCGAGGTGGGCGCCTGGCATCCATCGAGCGCGCGTCGGGCCCACCCCCGGCGCCTGCGAAATCGCAGAAACCGACCACGAAAAAACCCGCGGGTACTTGACCCGATCGGGAAACCCCGGGTCACACCGGGTCTTCGCGCGATCCCGCGATGACCGGCGCTCCAGTGGAACAGTCCCCTCAGCCGTGGAGATTCGCATGTGCGTTCCCGGATGTCAGGAAGCGATACGCGGTGCCCTGTCCCGCCGCGGCTTCTTCAAAGGAGCCGGTACCCTCGTCGCCGCAGGAATTGCGTCGCAGCCTGCCGATGCCGCCCCGGCGCGCAGGTTCACTACCGCGCTCGACCTGACCCACACGATGTCCCCCGACTTCCCCACGTTCTTCGGCGTGCCCGGGATCGAGATGGAGAAAAAGTTCGATTTCAAGAAGGACGGCTTCAACCTCTATTGGTGGCGAATCATCGAGCATGCCGGCACCCACTTGGACGCTCCCATCCACTTTTCCGAAAGCGCCGCCAGCGTCGAGAAAATCCCCGCCGAGACCTTGGTCGTTCCGCTGGCGGTGGTCGATGTGAGGGCGAAGGCAACGCAAAATCCGGATTACCTCGTGGCGCGCGAGGATTTCGCCGCGTGGGAAAAGGCGCATGGACGGCTGCCTGATAATTGTTGCGTTGCGATGCAGTCGGGATGGGCGCAGCATGTGGGCAATCCTGCCAAGTTCACCGGGAAGGACGGCGCCGGGGTCTTTCATTTTCCCGGATTCAGCCCCGAGGCCGTCGAGTGGCTGATGCGGGAACGCAGGGTGACGGGGCTGGCCGTCGATACGCTCTCGCTCGACCATGGGCCCTCGAAGGATTTCAAGGTTCACTATGCCTGGCTGCCGTCGGGGCGCTGGGGACTGGAGAACGTCGCCAATCTCGACAAGGTGCCGCCCTCGGGAGCGACGCTGGTCGTCGGACTGGCGAAAGTGAAGGATGCAACCGGAGGTCCGGTTCGCCTGCTGGCACTGGTTTGACGCAACAGATTAACCAGCGCGGGGCCGCGGCGTCGCGGTTCGGAGCCTTGATTGCCAGCATAACGATGCGGTGAAAGGCGAGATCGTCGACGTGTCGCGCTCTGCTGAACGCAACGCTGCCTTCGCTAACGAGCCAACGGCGTGACGCAGCGCATGCGAGACACGCCGCCTTGCCGCGTTGCGGGGCGGCCGCTATAAGCCGCGGCGATCCGACACCTCCTCCCTGAAAATACAATCGAATGGCGATCGAGCGGACGTTTTCGATCATCAAGCCCGATGCCACGGCCCGCAATTTGACCGGCGCGATCAATGCCGTGATCGAGCGGGCCGGGCTGTGGATCGTTGCACAACGGCGCTTGCGCATCACGCGCGAGCAGGCCGAGACATTTTATGCAGTGCACCGCCAGCGGCCGTTCTTTCGCGAGTTGGTGGAATTCATGAGTTCCGGGCCGGTGGTTGTGCAGGTCCTGGAAGGTGAAAATGCCATCGCGAGATATCGCGAGATCATGGGCGCGACCGATCCCGCCCAGGCGGCGCCCGGCACGATCCGCAAGTTGCATGCAAGATCGATCAGCGAGAATTCGGTGCACGGCTCGGACGCGCCGGACACGGCGCAACGGGAAATCGCCCAGTTCTTCGCCGGAAACGATATCGTCGGTTGACTTCTTGAATACTGACTACGGCAGCGTGGCTTTTGGTCACGCGAGGATACTGGTCACCTCTCAGGTGGGATCGCTAGACTAGGCGCCAACGAGGGGTGGATGCGCCGCCCCCACGGGTAGGGTCGGAGAACCAAGGGGAATCCAGTGGACTTTTTGATGCAGGACATGGCGCACGGTCCGTTCTGGATCGGCGTGCTTCAGATCATCCTCGTCAACATCATCTTGTCCGGGGACAACGCTGTCGTCATCGCGATGGCTTGTCTCACTCTGCCCCCGAGACAACGGTTGTGGGGCATGATCCTCGGCGCTGGCGTAGCGGTGCTGCTGCGCGTCATATTCACTCTCGTCATCGCTCAGGCGATGACCTATCCCTACCTAAAATTGATCGGCGGCGCGCTGCTGTTCTATGTGGCAATCAAGCTCGTAGCCGAAGACGCAGACGGTGAGGACGCTGGCGTTGAAGGTGCGCACAGTTTATGGCGCGCGGTCCAAATCGTCGCCATCGCCGATATTGTCATGAGTCTCGATAATGTTATCGCGATTGCCGCATCGGCCGAGAGCGCGGCAGCGCAGGTCGACTTGGCGCACGCGATGGCGATCAAGTCCACGCTGATCGTCTTTGGCTTAGCCACCAGCGTTCCGTTGATCATCGCCGGCAGCGCGATCCTGATGCTGCTCCTGGAGCGTTACCGGGTGCTGGTCTGGGGCGGCGGCGCACTTCTGGGCTGGATCGCCGGCGACGTCATGGCGGCCGATTCCGCATTGGGTGGCTGGCTCACCGAGCCGATTCTGCACCAACTCGACATTTGGGGCGGGCCGGTCGGCGGATGCTTCGTCCTCGTCATGGGCTACATCCTGGTCGGCAAGCATCGCCGGTTGATGCTTGACGAAATTCTTGCCGGCATCGCGCTGCTAATATGGATTGCAGCCGACCGGATGAACGAGGCCCTGTTCGGCGGCGCGAATCCGGATCTCGCAAAAATATGGGGCGTTCGCGGCGCGGTGTTTGCCGTCATGATCGTGGGCTACGCAATCGCGCGCAGCCAGTGGCATATCGAGCAGGAAAAGGTCTGACGACAAGCGCGGTCCGCTGGGCTATCCTTTTCCCCGCATCATGAATCAGGCCGTCCGTTCCTTGCCGCAATCCCTTCGCGTCGGCGCGAGCGCCTGCCCGCATGACTGCCCCTCGACCTGCGCGCTCGAGGTGGAGTTGCTCGACGAGCGGACCATCGGTCGGGTGCGCGGTGCCGCGGACAACGCGTACACGGCGGGTGTGATCTGCGCCAAGGTGGCGCGCTACGCCGAGCGCGTGCATCACCCCGACCGCTTGACCCGACCGCTGCGGCGCAAGGGGGCCAGAGGCACGCGCGACTTCGTCGCCATCAGCTGGGACGACGCGCTTGACGTTGTCGCGGAGAATTTCCTGCGCGCCGAGGCGCGGTACGGGGCACAGGCGGTCTGGCCCTATTACTACGCCGGCACGATGGGATTGGTGATGCGCGACGGGATCAACCGGCTGCGCTACGCCAAGAAATATTCCGGCTTCTTCGAAACGATCTGCAACAATCTAGCCTGGGCCGGCTTTGCCGCCGGAACCGGTCGCATCGCCGGGCCCGACCCGCGCGAGATGGCCAAATCCGATCTCATCGTGATTTGGGGCACCAACGCGGTGAACACGCAAGTCAATGTCATGACGCACGCGGTGCGCGCCCGCAAGGAGCGCGGCGCCAAGATCGCGGCCGTCGATGTTTACATGAACGGAACCATGGCGCAGGCCGATCTGCCGGTCTTGATCCGCCCGGGAACCGACGGCGCGCTCGCCTGCGCCGTGATGCATTGCCTGTTCCGCGACGGCAAAGCCGATTGGGACTATCTCGAGCGCTACACCGATGCGCCACGCGAATTGGCCGAGCATGTTCGCACCCGCGATCCGCGCTGGGCCGCGAAGATCACCGACTGCGAGGCAACGACCATCGAGGCGTTTGCCAAGCTGGTCGGCGAGCGCAAGCGCACTTTTTTCCGTCTCGGCTATGGCTTCTCACGTTCGCGCAATGGCGCCGCCAATATGCACGCCGCCACGTGCATTCCGGCGGTCACCGGCGCCTGGCTGCATGAGGGAGGAGGGGCATTTTACAACAATCGCGCCATCTATCATTGGGACAAGACCATGATCGAGGGGCTCGATATGCGCGATCCCTCGCTGCGGATGCTCGACCAGTCGCGCATCGGTGCGGTTCTGACCGGCGAGACCGGCGCGCTCTGCGGCGGGCCCCCCGTCACCGCCCTTCTGATCCAGAACACCAATCCAGTGTCGGTCGCGCCGGATCAGGAGACCGTCAAACGCGGTTTTGCGCGCGAGGACCTGTTCGTTTGCGTGCACGAGCAGTTCATGACGGAAACCGCCTCGGTGGCGGATGTGGTGCTGCCCGCCACTATGTTCCTGGAACACGACGACATCTATCAGGGCGGCGGGCATCAGTACATTCTGCTTGGACCCAAGCTGATCGACCCGCTGGGTGATTGCCGCTCGAACCACGAGGTGATCTGCGCGCTCGCGCAACGTCTTGGTGCCAAGCATCCAGCTTTCGCGATGACGGCGCGCGAGATCATCGATTGGACGCTCAGTCATTCCGGCTGGGGCACACTGGCCGAGCTTGAGGCAAAACGCTGGATCGATTGCCAGCCCGATTTTGCGACATCACACTATATCGACGGCTTCGCTTTTGCGGACGGCAAGTTCCGCTTCAAGCCCGATTGGTCGAAGGTACCGTTCAGGAACCCGATTCCTTCGGGACCGATCGAGGCGATGCCGAAGCTTCCCGATCATTGGGACGTGATCGAGGAAGCGGATGTCGAGCACCCGTTCCGGCTGGCGACCTCGCCGGCACGCGGATTTCTCAATTCGACTTTCAATGAGACACCGACGTCCCTGGAAAAAGAGGGGCGGCCCAGCGTGTTGATTCATCCCGACGATGCGGCCGAGCGCGCGATCGCGGACGGCGCCGAGGTCGTGCTCGGCAACCGACGTGGCGAGGTGCGCCTGCATGCGCGGCTGTTCGACGGTGTTCGCCGCGGCGTTTTGATCGCCGAATCGGTATGGCCCAACGCAGCCTTCGCCGATGGGCGCGGCATCAACACGCTCACCGGCGCCGACGCGGTGGCACCGTTCGGCGGCGCCGCCTTCCATGACAACAAGGTTTGGATCAGGCCGCGCGCCCAGTGAAGCGATACCCGGCTACATCAATGGGTGGCGATGCGCATGCACGTTCGGCGGAACTGAATTTCCAGCCTTGCAAGGGCCGCATTTTTCGTATTTGTTGCGCGCATAATTCGGATTTTGGCCGCTCCGGCCTTGCGTGCCGACAGGGCGCATTCGCTTCGGATCCTCCCAAAACCCGGGTTGTGGCGCGGTTCGCAGCGCTGCGGTCGCGTTCGTCACTTTGAAGCTTCACTGACTAGGAGACAGACGATGCAAAAGGGCACCGTCAAATGGTTCAATCCAACTAAGGGCTACGGGTTCATCCGGCCTTCGACCGGCGAGAAGGACGTGTTCGTCCACATCTCTGCCGTGGAGCGTGCCGGCCTTACCACGCTCAACGAAGGCCAGACGGTCGAGTACGAGCTCGTGACCAATCGCGGCAAGACATCGGCGGAAAATCTGAAGGTGTCCTGACGTGGCGGGAAGGCCGGATCAATCCGGCCAGCGAGTTCTTCCCGTAGCCCCCGGCCTTGGCCGGGGGTTTTTGTTTCGGCGGACGCGGGACGTAAAGGAAACGAGGGTGCTGCACGCGATCACCATTCTTCTTACCTGTCCTCGGTCGTCAGTCGTCCGTTGTTTGGCTCGGGAACGATCAATGCGCCCGCGGCCGGATGCCCGCCGTCGATTATACAGCGCCCGTTCACCGTCTTGACGCGTCCCCTCGCTACCAATGCCAGCCCTTGCGGATAGATCTGGTGCTCGATTTGCAGCACGCGGGCGGCGAGCGTTTCGGCATCGTCATCCTCCTGTACCGGCACTGCGCCTTGAACGATGACCGGCCCCGAATCCATTTCGGGCACGACGAAGTGCACGCTTGCGCCATGGATCTTTACTCCCGCAGCAAGCGCACGCCGATGGGTATCGAGACCCTTGAAGGCGGGAAGCAGTGCCGGATGAATGTTGAGTAGCTGCTCCTGCCACCGGCCGACGAACCAGGGGGTGAGCAGTCGCATGAATCCGGCAAGACAGACGAGTTCAATATCCCGCTCGACCAGCCGCTTCTGCATGGCCTCCTCAAACGCTTGGCGGTCTGTGCCATGCACGGTGTGATCGATGATTGCGGTCTCGATTCCGGCCGAGCGGGCGTGTGACAACCCGGCGGCTTCCGCGCGATTGGAAAGCACCAGTGAGATCTCGGCGGGGTAGGAGCGCTGCTTGGCTGCCTCGATCAACGCGAGCAGGTTGGATCCGCGACCGGAGATCAACACCGCGACGCGCTTTTTGGCCATGCGCTCCCCTGGCGTCCGCGATTCGCGTTACCCGCACTCCGGTCGATCAGCAAAACGCCGATTCCGGGAGCCCTCGTCGGCTACGATCGAGCGTCGGCGGAGTGGCGCGCCTCGGTACTCGGGAATCGGCAACTGTGCAATGGGTTCTGCGCGGCTATACTGACGCGTGCAAGGCCACGCACGCCGGCCCACAACCGGTGCGTCGGTGGCCAAGCCGGGGCACAGTTTGAGCATACCCAATCTCGTCAGCCTTGCCCGCATCTTGCTGGTGCCGGTCGTCGTTTGGGCGATTACCGCAGGCGAGATGCGGGTCGCCTTTTTCCTTTTCGTGGCAGCCGGCATCAGCGACGCGGTCGACGGGTTCCTCGCCAAACGCTTCGGAATGGCGACCGAGCTTGGTGCCTATCTCGACCCGCTCGCCGACAAGGCGATGCTGGTTTCGATCTACGTTGCGCTCGGGATCGCAGAAGCAATCCCGCGCTGGCTCGTCATTCTGGTTGTCTCGCGCGACATCATGATCGTGAGCGCGGTAATTTTGTCGTGGCTGGTGCACAAGCCCGTGCCACTCAAGCCGTTGTTGGTCTCCAAGCTCAACACGATTGCACAGATTCTGCTTGCTTGCGTAGTGCTGGCGGCGCTGGGCTTCGATTTCACCGCAGAGACGGCGCTCGTGTTGCTCATGGCGCTGGTCGCGACCTTGACGCTGCTTTCCATTGGCTTCTATGTCGCAGAATGGACTCGCCATATGAACGCGGCGGAACGGCGCCGCTGAACGGCGCCGGGCCGTTCCGTCTCACCCGGCCGGAGCGGCTGACACAGGGCTCAACGGTGCTGGAGGGCGATCTTCGATGAGCTACGGCCGCCATGTCGCATTCTGGGTGGTGACCTTCGTGGTCTGCGCGGCGATGCTGTGGCTGCTGCGAGATATTCTCCTTCCATTTGTCGCCGGCGCCGCGCTCGCCTACCTCTTGACCCCGCTCGCCGATCGACTTGAGCGCCTCGGCGTCAACCGCATCATCGCCGCGCTGTTGATCGTCGCTGCAGTCATTCTGACGCTGCTCAGCCTCGCTTTTCTGCTCGTTCCCCTGTTGGTGCAAAATGGGTCGTTGTTGATCACCCGCATTCCCGGATACATCAAGCGGATTCAGGAGCTCGTCGTCGATCGGAACTTTCCATGGCTGAACTGGCTTGCGCCGGGCAATCGCAGCCAGACGGTTTCAGATCTCGTCAGCCAAGCCGCGACCTGGCTCCTGGGGTTTGCTTATTCGCTGTGGAGCGGCGGAAAGGCGCTGGTCTCGTTCGCATCGGTGCTGATCGTGATGCCGGTCGTGACGTTTTATTTGATTTGCGACTGGCACCGGATGCTCGAGGTCGTCGACGGCTGGATTCCGCTGCTGCAACGCGAAACCGTGCGTCGGCTCGCACGCGAGATCGATGCCGTGATCGGCGGGTTTTTGCGCGGGCAGTTGGGCGTGTGTCTGATCCTTGGCTGTTATTACGCAATCGCGTTGAGTCTTGCGGGACTTGAATTCGCGTTGTTGATCGGAATTGCCGCCGGCATCATCACCTTTGTTCCGTATATCGGTTCCATGACGGGCCTCTTGATCGCTACCGGGGTCGCGCTGGCCCAATTCTGGCCGGACTGGAAGCGGATCGTCGTGGTGGCTGCCATTTTCCTGGCTGGTCAGTTCGTCGAGGGCAATATTATCTCGCCGAAGTTGGTCGGAGAGCGCGTGGGATTGCATCCTCTCTGGATGATCTTCGCCATGTTCGCGTTTGGCTATTTGTTCGGCTTTGTCGGCCTCCTCTTGGCGGTCCCGCTCGCGGCGGCAATCGCGGTACTGCTTCGGTTTGCGCTGCGCCAATATCTCGCGAGCCCCCTGTACAAGGGAGAGAAGCCGATCTGATGCGCATCGCCCCGCGCCAACTCGCGCTGGCGCTCGACCATCCGGAAAGCTTTGCGCGCGAAGACTTCCTGAGCGGTCCCAGCAATGCAGCAGCACTCGGCCTGATCGAAGCTTGGCCGGCCTGGCCGCATCGCTCAGTCATTCTGGTTGGGCCGGAAGGCTCCGGCAAAAGCCACCTCGCCGCTATCTGGGCTCAGCTCGCAGGCGCGCGGCAGGTCGCGGCGCGCGCGCTGGAGGAGAGCGCGGTGCCGGCCACCCTCGCCACGGGCGCCGTGGTCGTCGAGGACGTCGCCGTCGGCGCGTTCGACGAACGCGCGCTGTTTCATCTGCTCAATCTTGCCGGTGAGGAGGGCGCCTTCGTCCTGCTTACAGCGAGGTCCGCGCCGACTGGGATCGCGATCCGCGACCTTGCCTCGCGTCTGCGGGCGCTTCCGGTCGTTACCATGGCGATACCAGACGACGCCTTGCTGCGGGCCGTGCTGGTGAAGCTTTTCGCCGATCGCCAGCTCGCGGTCGATGAAAGCCTGATCGGCTATCTGGCGGTCAGGATCGATCGTTCCTTCGCCGCCGCACGCAGCATGGTGGAGCGCCTGGACGATGAAGCGATGCGGCAAAAGCGACCGTTAACCAGGAGCTTCGCGGCCGAAGTGTTGCGGACCGCGCACGCTTGACGGACGCATGGGCGCGGGCGCCTTATGCCGGCGACGCCGTCAAGGCTGGCGGCTAAACCTGCTCCCTGACTGGTTCCGGCGCTGTCATGGCGGATCGCGGCCAAATCGCTGTAATGTTGGAGGAAACTGCGGCGGAACCGGCCCGCGGTCCCAGCCCTTCATCGGACCTGGCGCTAAGCTCGGAACGATTCATCAATCGCGAGTTATCCTGGCTCCAATTCAACCGCCGGGTGCTCGAAGAGGCCAACAACGACGCCCACCCGCTGCTCGAGCGTGTGCGTTTTCTCTCTATTTCGGCCAACAATCTCGACGAGTTCTTCATGGTCCGCGTGGCCGGTCTCAAGGGCCAGCTGCGGGCGGGTGTCACCGTCCGATCGCCGGACGGACTCACGCCGGGCGAGCAGCTCGTGCGCATCGCCGAGGCGGTGGCGGCGCTGGCGAGCGACCAGCAAAAGCGCTGGCGCGAACTTCGCCAGGCGCTCGCCGAGCATGGAATTGTGCTGGTCGACGGGCCAGACCTGACGAAGAAAGAAAAAGCCTGGCTCGAAGACCAATTCCTTCGACAGATTTTCCCTCTGCTCACGCCGCTCGCCATCGATCCGGCGCACCCGTTCCCGTTCATTCCCAATCTCGGCTTCACCATCGCGCTGCAGCTCGCCCGAGTGAGCGACGGGAAAGCGATGGATGCGCTGATTCGCATACCGAACAAGATCGACCGCTTCATCCATCTGCCGCGCGCGGAGGGCGCGACCGCTGCGCGCGTGATCACGCTGGAACAGGCGACCGGACTGTTCATTGGGCGACTGTTCCCCGGCTATACCGTGAAGGGGCAGGGCGCGTTCCGCGTGATCCGCGACTCCGAGATCGAAATCGAGGAGGAAGCGGAGGACCTGGTGCGCGAGTTCGAGACCGTGCTCAAGCGGCGGCGGCGCGGCTCGGTCATCAGGCTCGAGCTCGAGGCCGCCATGCCGGTCGAGCTGCGTCGCTTCGTGCAGCGCGCTCTCGCCTGCGCCGATGACGAGGTTTTTTTGGTCGACGGGGTACTGGCGCTCAACGAGCTGTCGCAACTCAACAGCGTCGATCGGCCGGATCTCGAATTCGTGCCGTACAACCCGCGCTATCCCGAGCGCATTCGCGATCACGCGGGCGATTGTTTCGCCGCCATCCGCCAGAAGGACCTCGTCGTCCATCATCCCTATGAATCGTTCGACGTCGTGGTTCAGTTCCTGCAGCAGGCGGCGCGCGATCCCGATGTCGTCGCCATCAAGCAGACGCTCTACCGGACATCGGCGGAATCACCCATCGTCCGCGCGTTGATCGAGGCGGCGGAAGCGGGAAAATCGGTCACCGCCCTGATCGAGCTCAAGGCGCGCTTCGATGAGGAGGCCAATATCCGCTGGTCGCGCGCGCTCGAGCGCGCCGGCGCGCAAGTCGTCTATGGGTTCATCGAGCTAAAAACCCACGCCAAGCTCTCGATGGTCGTGCGCCGCGAAGGTGGGGCGCTGACCTCCTATGTCCACGTGGGAACCGGCAACTATCACCCGGTCACCGCCCGCGTTTACACCGATCTCTCGTTCTTCACCTCCGATCCGGTGATCGCGCGCGACGTGGCGCACATCTTCAATTACGTGACCGGTTATGCCGAGCCCGCTGGACTGGAACGCATGGCGGTTTCGCCGCTCACGCTAAGGACGCGCATCTGCCAGCACATCGAGCAGGAGATCGCTCATGCGAAGGCGGGTCGCCCGGCGGCGATCTGGATGAAGGACAACGCGCTAGTCGATCCCGATATCATCGACGCGCTCTATCAGGCATCGCGCGCCGGCGTCGCCGCGGATCTTGTGGTGCGGGGTATCTGCTGCCTGCGGCCCGGACTGCGCGGGCTCTCCGAGAACATCCGGGTAAAGTCCATCGTCGGCCGATTTCTCGAACACAGCCGCATCTATTGCTTTGGAATGGGATACGGCCTGCCGCACCCCAAGGCCGCCGTCTACATCTCCTCGGCCGACCTTATGCCGCGCAATCTCGATCGCCGGGTTGAGGTCTTGTGTCCGATTCTCAATCCGACCGTGCACCAGCAGGTGCTGGATCAGATTATGGTGGCGAATTTGAAGGATAATGAGCAGAGCTGGAAATTATTACCGGACGGCACCTCGAATCGCATAAGAGCAGGGGAGGGCGAGGAGCCCTTTAATGCCCACAAATACTTCATGACGAATCCGAGTCTCTCAGGCCGTGGCAAATCGCTCAAGGAATCGTCCCCGCGCAGCCTTATACGCCGCCTCGACCGCGCTTAGGCGGCGACGCCCGGCCATGAACCTCGCGCAGGGTCGTCTCGATTACGGGCCGCCGGTCGCGGTGATCGACATCGGCTCCAACTCGGTGCGGCTCGTGGTGTATGAAGGGCTCACCCGCAGCCCAACGCCGATCTTCAACGAAAAAGTGCTTGCCGGCCTGGGTCGCGAGGTGCAGAGCACCGGTCTACTTGCCGCCGACGCCATCGACAAAGCGATCACCTCGCTGCGCCGGTTTCGCGCATTGTGCGACCGCATGGAAGTGACGCAGCTCTGGGGGATCGCGACCGCAGCGTGCCGAGATGCCGATAACGGCAAAGCTTTCGTCGCCGAGGCCGAACGCATTTGTGGCACGAAGATCGACGTGCTCTCCGGAAAGCGCGAGGCGGAATTGTCGGCGTTGGGCGTGGTTTCCGGCTTCCACAAGCCGGACGGGGTCGTCGGCGATCTCGGCGGCGGCTCGCTGGAGCTGACCGAGGTCCACGGCGCGCGGGTCAAGTCGGGCTCGACGCTTCCGCTCGGCGGGCTGGCATTGCGCGACATCTCGTCGAAATCGATCAAGAAGGCGGAGAAGATCGCGCGCGTGGCGCTGGAGGACGCGCGCGTCTTGGCGGGCGGCAAGGGGCGTACCTTCTATGCCATCGGCGGCACCTGGCGCGCCCTCGCGCGGCTGCACATGTGGCAGACCGGCTATCCGCTGCACGTGATGCACGGCTACGCGGTGCCGGCAAAAGAGGCGTTCGATTTCTCCAGCCTGGTGCATCGGGTCGATCCCGAGATGCTCTCGCAGATCGAGGTGGTCGCCGACGCCCGCCGGCCGCTTCTTGCCTATGCCGCCCTGGTGCTGGAGAACGTGGTACGGATCGCGCGCCCGAAGAACGTCGTCGTTTCCGCGCTCGGGGTGCGCGAGGGGCTGCTCTATTCCATGCTCGACGCCAAGGAGCGCGAGAAAGATCCGTTGATCGCCGCAGCCACGGAGCTCAACGTATTGCGCTCGCGCGCGCCCGCGCATGGTGAGGAGCTCACCCGCTGGACCGACCGCTTCTTCGCGTCGTCCGGCCTCGATGAGACCGCCGAGGAGCGCCGGCTGCGCCATGCCGCCTGTCTTTTGGCCGACATCGGCTGGCGCGCGCACCCGGATTACCGTGGCGAGCAATCGCTCAACATCATCGCCAACGCCGCCTTCGTCGGCGTCGATCATCCCGGACGTACCTTCATTGCGCTGGCCGTATTCTTTCGCCATGTCGGTCTCATCGACGAGGAGCTCGCTCCGCGCTTGCGGGAACTTGCCTCGACGCGCGTCCTCGATCGCGCGCGCGTGCTCGGCGCGGCACTGCGCGTTGCCTATCTCGTGTCTGCATCCACCACCGGCGTGCTGCCGAAGACGCCGATGGTGGTCGAGCGGGGCCGGCTGGTCCTGCGGTTCGAGAACGGGTTCAAGGCGCTCGCCGGCGAGCGCGTATTTTCTCGGCTGCGGCAACTCGCGCGCCTCATCGGCCGCGAGCCGGTGATGGAGAATGGTTGATATGACTCTGTCTTGCGCTGCGCGGCGGTAGCTTGCTATTGCCGTGCGGCTCATTGTGAGGGCGGGATGCCGTTTTGGCAGCGACTTTTGATCACGATCGCGGTGATGCTGCTGACGAGCTTCCTGGTCGGTCTGCTCTGGCGCTGGTTGTTCAACACGGATATCCCGAGCTATCTCAGCGGCGCGGTCGGCGGATTGACCGCGGTGCCGATCTGGGAATTGCTGCAGCGAATTCGTCCGCGGGCATGAGCGTTGAGAAGCTGCCTTGACTGCCATGCGAGGCAGCGCGAAATTTGACCATCCAGTACGCGTGGAATGTCCGCACCAGCCGATCTCGGCATTGAACCCGCGAAGGGGAGGAATTCATGAGGCGCACGCAATCGAAGCGTACGGACGATTCGCCAACGATCCCTCGCCGCAATTTCCTCAAAGGCGCGACGCTTGCCGGCGCTGCGGCGCTGGGCTCGCCGGTTCCTGCCAATGCGCTGAGCAGTGCGCCCAAGGCAAATCTCAAGGCAGCCGCGCCGGGACCGCGTCAGATCGCGGCCGAGACGCAGCCGCCGGTGAAAGATCCGGTTACTCAGACCTCGAGCGGCGGCGATTTTATGGTCGATGTCTTCAAGACGCTCGATGTCGAATACTTGACGATGAATTGCGCCTCAAGCTTCCGCGGATTGCACGAGGCCGTGATCAATCACGGAAACAACAGCAAGCCGGAAATCGTCAACTGCCCGCACGAAGACATCGCCGTTCATATGGCGCAAGGCTACGCCAAGATTGCGGGCAAACCGATTGCGATGATCTGCCACGGCGTGGTCGGGCTGCAGCACGCGACCATGGCGATGTACAACGCGTGGTGCGATCGGGTGCCGGTCATCGTCATGGGCGGCAATATCGTCGAAGCAAATAAGCGTGCGCCCGGCGCCGAATGGGTGCACTCGGCGATCGATCCCGCGGCCATCGTGCGCGATTACGTCAAGTGGGACGACCAGCCGACCTCGCTGCAGCACTTCGCCGAATCGGCGGTGCGCGCCTACAAGATCGCGATGACGCCGCCGATGGGACCGGTGATGCTCTCGCTCGACGCGGAGCTGCAGGAGAATCCGATCCCGGATGCGGAAAGCCTGCGCATCCCCAAACTCGCCAAGGTCATTCCACCGCAAGGCGATGCCGGTGCGCTTGCGGAAGCCGCCAAGCTCCTGGTCACGGCCGACAACCCGGTGATTATTTGCGATCGCTTCGCCCGCACCGGCGCCGGCATGGCGCGTCTCGTCGAGCTTGCCGAGGCGCTGCAATGCGCGGTCGTGGACAATGCCGGGCGCATGAACTTCCCCTCGCGCCACCCGCTCAATCAGAGCTTTAGGCGCGGCACGGTCATTCCTCAGGCCGATGTGATCCTCGCTATCGAGATGAATGACCTCTGGGGTGCATTGAACACGTTTAGCGATCGGATCGTTCGCAGCTCGCAGCCGATCACGAAAAAAGGCGCCAAGATCATTACGCTCGGTAGCCGCGATCTCTATCTGAAATCCAATTATCAGGACTTCGGCCGCTATCAGGACGTCGATCTCGCCATTGCCGGGGACGGCGAGGCGTCGCTGCCGTTCCTGGTCGAGCAGGTGAAGCGCCTCGTCGACGCCGGTCGCAAGTCGGCCTACGAGACTCGTGGCAAAAGGCTTGCGGCGGCAAGGCTTGCGATGGTCGAGCAGGCGAAGTCGGACGCGACCCTCGGTTGGGATGCAAGCCCGATCACCACGGCGCGCATGTGCGCCGAGGTTTATGCGCAGATCAAGGACGCGGATTGGTCGCTGGTCGGCAACTCGATCCGCAATTTCTGGCCGCAACGCTTGTGGGACTTCAAGAAACCCTATCAATGGAACGGTGGCTCGGGCGGTGCCGGCGTCGGTTACAACCTGCCGGCCTCGTTGGGCGCGGCGCTCGCCAACAAGCCGCACGGACGGCTCACCGTCGCATTCGGCGGCGACGGCGACTTCCTGTTCAATCCGGGCACGTTGTGGACGGCTGCGCACATCAGATCCCGATGCTCTACGTGGTGCAGAACAATCGGGCCTATCACCAGGAGTACATGTACCTGCAGGCGATGGCGGCGCGGCATGGCCGCGGCATCGAGAAAGCCGACATCGGAACGACGATCAAGGATCCGAACGTCGACTACGCCACGGTCGCGCGCGGCATGGGAGTGCACGGCGAAGGTCCGATCATCGATCCGAACGATCTGGCACCTGCGCTCAAGCGCGCGCTCGCTGCCGTGAAGGCCGGCCAGCCGGCAGTGGTTGATGTCGTCACCGATCCGCGTTGAGGCATTCGGCCATGAAAACCATCGCGTGCGTGCTGGGCGGCCTCGTATTTGCTTTGTGCAGTTCGACCGCACGGGCGCAGGATGCCCCTGCCGGTGATCTCGCCAACGGCAAGCGCGTCTATCTTGCCACCGGATGCTTCACCTGCCATGGCCGCGCCGGGCAGGGCGGCGCCTATAACGGCCCGGCGCCCGCGCTCGCCAAGACCGCAATGCCGTTCGAAGGTTTTAAGATGCAGCTGCGCAATCCCGCCAAAGACATGCCCGCCTATTCGGACCGCGTGATGTCGGATCAGGAGATCGCCGACATCTACGCCTTCATGCAGTCGCTGCCCGGGCGCCGTGACGCAAAAGGAATTGCGATTCTCGGCGACTGAGCGGGCGCTGCGGGGACGCGCCGGGTCGCGGCGATGAGTTCCCCGCGGTCAGCACGTGGCACACGCGCCAGTGTCCCGATTCCGAAGTTCGCACCCGCTCGCGGCACTCTCGTTGCGAACTTCGGAATCAAAGGGACACTAGCAACATTATGATTCTAGTGCCGCTTTTGAACCCGAAGTTCGCAAACACCCTTGCCGCCCGATCATGCGAACTTCGGGTTCGCGGCACTAGAGCGGGATGACTTTAATCCCGCTCGACCGTGATCACGCGGCCGCGGTCCATCGCGAGGCAGAGCTGTCCGCGCTTGAGCGCAATGGCTTTTTCGCCGAACAGCTCGCGCCGCCAGCCGGAAAGCGCCGGCACGTCGGCATCATCGTCCGCGGCGATGCGGTCAAGATCGCTGACCGTGGCGATCACTTTCGCGGCGACGCCATGGCGCTCCGCGGTCATGCGCAGCAGCACCTTGAGCAGCTCGACGGTGGCCTGGCCATTGATGGCGCGCTTCGACGATTCGAGACGCGGCAGCGTCTTCGGGTCACGGGCAAGCCCGCGCTTGACCGCAGCGACGATAGCCTCGCCCCATTTCGATCGCTCGAATCCCCTCGGCAGTGAGCGCAAGCTGCCGAGACGCTCGAGCGTCGTGGGTGCCTGCACCGCGATGTCGCCCACCACGTCATCTTTGAGGACGCGGCCGCGCGGCACGTCGCGCTGCTGGGCCTCGCGCTCGCGCCAAGCCGCGACTTCGATCAGGACCGCGAGCTCCTTCGGCTTACGCACCCGCGTCTTGAGGCGCTCCCAGGCATGCTCCGGCTCGAAACGGTAAGTATCCGGTGACGTAAGCGCGTTCATCTCCTCGCGCATCCAGTCGCCGCGTCCGCGGTCTTCGAGTTCGGCGGAGAGCTGGAGATAAACGTCGCGCAAATGGGTGACGTCCGAGACCGCATAGGCAAGCTGTGCGGCGCTCAGCGGCCGCCGGGTCCAGTCGGTGAACCGGTGCGACTTGTCCAGCGTGTCGCCGGTAATGCGCTGCACGAGCTGATCGTAGGAAACGGAATCGCCGTAGCCGAGCACCATGGCCGCGATCTGGGTATCCATGATGGGATGCGGGATGATGCCCGCCTCATGCCAGCAGATCTCGATGTCTTGGCGGGCGGCATGAAAGACCTTGAGGACGCTTGCCTTGGCCATCAGCGCGAAAAACGGTGCAAGGTCGATGCCTTCGGCGAGCGCATCGACGACCACGGCTTCGTCCGTGCTTGCCATTTGCGCGACGCAGAGTTTCGGATAGTAGGTCGATTCGCGCAGGAATTCGGTATCGACAGTGACAAAAGGATAACGCGCCATGCGCGCGCAGGCGTCCGCAAGTCCGTCCGCCGTGGTGATCGGCTGCATGGGCGCTAGATAGCGCAGAGCGCCCGGTTTGTCAGGGGCTTGCATCGCCGGAAGATGCCATCGCAGCGGCCTGCACCTTGGCGGCAATGGTTTCGACGATTTCCCGGGGATGCGGAGCGATCGAGACCACGATCGGACGTTCATCGTCGCCAGGCTCTTCGAGCGCTGCGAATTGGCTGTCGAGCAAGGAGGGCGGCATGAAATGGCTGTCGCGCGCGGCGAGACGGCGCGCGATCAAGGCGCGGTCGCCCTTGAGAAAAACCACCGCCACATCCGGCCGTTCACCCACCAGGATTTTGCGATATGCGCGCTTGAGGGCTGAGCACGCGATCACTGCGTGGTTGCCGTGCTGGCGCGTTGCGTCGATCCAGGCGGCGATCGCGTTGAGCCAGGGCAAGCGATCCTCGTCGGTGAGTGCCACGCCGGCATGCATCTTCTCGACATTCGAGCGCGGATGAAACCAATCCGCATCCTCGTAAATCCAATGCAGCCGCTGCGCCAGCATCGCCGCAATCGTGCTCTTGCCGCTGCCGGAAACGCCCATGACCACGACCACCGAAGTCTTGGGTGCCTGCGAATCAGCTTGCATCACGCTGCTCCGGGGCTGCCGCTCGGTCGATCAGCCAGACGAGGTCCCCATCCGAGTGGGCGCGGTTTGCCGGCAGATCCTCGGCCGCGAGAACGCGTCGCATGATGTCGCGCTTCTCGTGGCCGCTGACCAGAAACAGCATCTCGCGCGTCGATGCCAGCGTCGGAAAGGTCAGCGTGACACGTGGCACGAACGGCTCATGCCCGGCTTTGTCGACGCCGACAACCCAGCGTTCGTTCTCGTCGAGAGCTGTGCTGTGCGGGAACAGCGAGGCGGTATGGCCGTCATTTCCGACTCCCATGAGAACGAGATCGAACAGCGGTCCCCCGGCACCAGGGCGGTCGGAGCCATAAAAAGCCTTGAGCTCGGCTTCGTAAAGACGTGCCGCCGCGTCCGGGCTGCTCGCCTCTGTGGGAATTGAATGGACATTGCCGGGAGGTGCCGGCACGCGATCGAGAAAGCTGCGTCGTGCCATCCCCATATTGTGCAAGACGTGGTCTTGGGGGACGAGGCGGTCATCCCCCATGAACCAGTGCACGCGGTTCCAGGGTACGCGCCCGCGATAGGGTTCCAGCGCCAGCAACTCGTAGAGTCGCTTGGGACCCGAGCCTCCGGTGAGACAGACGGCGGCGCGCCCCATTGTCTGCGCAATTCGCGCCAGCAGCCGCTCGGCGGCGGTCTCTGCCAGTGCTTGCTCGTCAGGAACGATCAGGATCTGCCGGCGCTTATCGGCAGCCATGCCTCGCCCCATCGATCGGCCGCCAATGCCGGCCGTCGCGGGCGAGCAGCTCGTTGGCCTGCGGCGGGCCTTCGCTGCCCGCTTGGTACGTTGCCAGATCGTGGGCGCCAACATTGCGCCACGCGTCCATGAACGGCTGCACGATGCGCCAACCCGCTTCGATTCCATCGGCGCGTTGGAACAGCATCGCGTCGCCGATCATGCAGTCGTAGATCAGGGTCTCATAACCGGTGCTCGGTGCGGCTTCGAAGTAGTCCTCGTACTTGAAGGTCATCCCGACACCGGCGATCGCCACCGAGGGCCCGGGAACCTTGGCATTGAACTGCAGGCTAATGCATTCGTCCGGTTGAATTCCCAGCACCAGGAAATTGTCTGCCAGACGATCGACAGGGGTGTCGCGGAACATGGCGAAGGGGGCCTGCTTGAATTTGATCGCCACCTCGGTCAATTGCGCGTGCAACGCTTTTCCCGTGCGCAAATAGAAGGGAACGCCGGCCCAGCGCCAATTGTCGATCATGAGCTTGAGGGCGACGTAAGTCTCGGTCGTGCTGTCGGGGTTGACGTCCTTGGTCTTGCGATAATCCTCGACTGCCTCGTTGCCGATAGATCCGGCCGTGTATTGCGCCCGAACCGAGTCGCGCAGCGCCTCCACGGGGTTCTGCAGCTGCGTTGCCTCCAGAAGCTCGGCCTTCTCCGCGCGCACGGCGTTCGCCTCGAAGCAGGAGGGCGGCTCCATCGCCACCAGCGAGAGAAGCTGGAACAGGTGGTTCGGCACCATGTCGCGCAAGGCGCCGGTCGTGTCATAGAAGCGGCCGCGGCGTCCGACCGTGAGCTTCTCCGCCACCGTAATCTGCACGTGATCGATATGATCGCGGTTCCAGATCGGTTCGAACAGTCCGTTGGCGAAGCGCATCACGAGGATGTTCTGCACCGTTTCCTTTCCGAGGTAGTGATCGATGCGGTAAATCTGATCTTCCTTGAGAACCGAGAGCAGCTTCTGATTAAGCGCGCGTGCAGAATTAAGATCGGTGCCGAACGGCTTCTCGATGATGATGCGCCGCCACGCGCCGTCCTCCTCCCGGGCAAGACCGGATTTACCCAAATTGCATCCGATAGGCGCAAAGCCGGCAGGCGGGGTAGCCAGATAGAACAACCGGTTGCCTCGAGTGGCGCGCGTTCGTTCAACGCGCTGGAGTTTGTCAGCGAGCGATTGATAAGTGCGCGGGTCGTCGGGCGTGCCCTGCACGTAACTGGTGCAGGCGAGCAGCTTGTCCGCGGTGGCGCTGTCGACTTGCCGGGTCGCGAACTTGCGCAAGCCGTCCTGCAATGCGGTTCGGAATGCATCGTCCGACATTTCTGTGCGGGCGACGCCGATTACCGAAAACGCATCGGGCAAAGCTCCCGCCGCGCTCAGATTGTAGAGCGCAGGAACGAGGAGCCGCTGCGTCAGGTCGCCCGACGCGCCGAAGATCACGAAGCAGCAGGGGTCTGCCGGACGCACGGCTCTCGCGCTGATGTTGCCGGCCATGGCTGTCACGCCTTTGGTTCGATGTGCTCGCCGGAACCTTTGCCGCCGAAGCCGTGCGACAGAAAGTCGAGCCAAACGGATTGCCCCTCCTCCTGCAACGCCTTGATCGGATTCATTGGTGTTTGCTCGCTGCGATTTGGGCTTTTGCCGCTGCCAACACGTTCTCCGGCGTGAAACCGAATTTCTTCAAAACATCCTTGAACGGCGCCGATGCCCCGAAGCTGCGCATGCCGATGATCGCGCCGCTAGCGCCGGCGTAGCGATCCCAGCCGATCACCGAGCCGGCTTCGACGGTGACCCGCGCCCTGATCTGCGGCGGCAGCACGCGCTTGCGATATTGCTCGTCCTGGCGCTCGAACAGCTCCCACGATGGCATGCTCACGATGCGCGCGGGGACGCCTTCGCGTCTGAGCTGCTCATAGACGGCGGCGCAGATCTGTACCTCGCTGCCGGTGCCGATGAGGATGACCTCCGGCTTCCCATCTGGTGGGTCGGCCATGATGTAGGCGCCGCGCGCAAGTCCGGCGGCCGAGGCATACCGGGTTCGATCGAACACCGGTAGCGCCTGTCTGCTGAGCGCGATGCAGGCGGGCTCATGCTTGAGGCCGAGAATGACCCGATAAGCCTCGCGCACCTCATTTGCATCAGCCGGCCGCAACATGATCATGCCCGGAATCGCGCGCAACCCGACCAGCTGCTCGATCGACTGGTGGGTGGGGCCGTCCTCGCCCAGGCCGATCGAATCGTGCGTGAACACGTGAAACACTGGAAGCTTCATCAAGGCTGAAAGCCGCAGCGACGGCCGCATGTAGTCGCTGAAGATCAGGAAAGTGGCGCCGAATGCGCGCAGGTTGCACAGCACGAGCCCGTTCACCGCGGCTCCCATGGCGTGTTCACGGATGCCGAAATGCATGTTGCGGCCGCCGGGCTGTCCACGCTCAAGATTGCCCGCCCCTTCGAAAGTCAGCTTGGTCTTGGTCGAGGGGGCGAGATCGCCGGCGCCGCCGATCAGCCAGGGTACGCGCTTGGCGATCGCGTTGAGGACTTTGCCCGAGGCCTCGCGCGTGGCCATGCCTTTTTCGTCTGCGGGAAAGATGGGCAGGTCCGCGTCCCAATCCTTCGGCAGTTCCCGCGATAGCTGCTGCGCAATTTCAGCCGCGGCTTCGGGATGCTTTTGGCGGTAGGCTTCGAACGCCTTCTGCCACGTTTCGCGAAGCGCCCTGCCGCGTTTACCGACACCTTCGGCAAAGCGCTCGCGAACTCCGTCCGGCACCAGGAATTGGGCATCCTCCGGCCAACCATAAGCGCGCTTGGCCAAACGCACTTCGTCGGGCCCCAGCGCCTCGCCGTGCGCGTCGGCGGTGTTCTGCTTGTGGGGCGCGCCGTACCCGATGATGCTGTTCACAATGATGAGGGTGGGCCGGTCACCGGTGCGGCGAAAGGCCTGCACGGCTTGGGCGAGCCGCGCCGTGTCGTTGGCATCGTTCACGCGCAGCACGTTCCAGCGGTAGCCCTTGAACCGGGTCTCCACGTCCTCGCTGAAGGCAAGTTCCGTGTGACCTTCAATGGTGATGGTGTTGTTGTCGTAGATCCAGCACAGATTCGACAGTCCGAGATGGCCGGCGAGCGAGGCGGCTTCGCTTCCCACGCCTTCCATGAAATCGCCGTCGCTGCAGATCGCATACACGTCGTAATCGAACAGTGTGAAATCCGGCCGGTTGTAATGCGCCGCGAGCCAGCGCGAGGCGATCGCCATGCCGACGCTGTTGCCGCAGCCTTGGCCGAGCGGGCCCGTGGTGACCTCCACCCCGGTGGTGAGGCCGTATTCCGGGTGTCCCGGCGTGACGCTGTCTATTTGACGGAAGTTCTTGATGTCCTCGAGACTGACCGCCGGTTGGTCGGTGACCCGGTTTCCGTCCATCCGCCGCACGCCGGCCAAATGCAGAATCGCGTAGAGCAACATCGAGGCGTGCCCGGCCGAGAGCACGAAGCGGTCGCGGTTCGGCCAAAGCGGCCCGTCGGGGTCGTAGCGAAGGAACTGTTGCCAGAGCGTGTAAGCGACCGGGGCGAGCGCCATCGGCGTCCCGGGGTGGCCGGAAACCGCCTTCTGTACAGCATCCATGGCGAGGGTGCGGATGGTGTTGATGCAGAGCTGATCGTCAGCGAGCTTTTGTCGCTGCGGCTCAGGGTCGCGAATACTCGTGGACGCGGCTTTGGCGCTCATTGGCGGCCTCTTACTGGCGGTTACCGGTGGGCGATTATTACGGCAACCGGACGGTCCGGATAAGGCCTTGGCAAATACCGGAGAGTTGAGTGTCGTTCCGACACGCGCATGCGATTGGCCTCACGCAGAGTCAATGAACGAGTGCGGAAACCGGTTGCGGACGTATTGAGATTTCTTCCCGTCACAAAACGCCTCAACCGATGAGCTTTCGTGTGAAGGCAAACCATCACTCCGCGTCGACGACCGTCAGCCAGCCAGTCCAGTCTCGAGCGGTGCTTACGGCATGACCTCCGAAATGCCCCGAATTGGGCGCCATTCCTCGCAGCGCGGTCAGTCTCCGTGTCCCAGATCGCGTATTGAAAACGTTATTGTGGAGCCCTGTCTCCGCGGGCTGATTTTGGTGTCCCATTTTTGAGTCACGCAATTGGTCCTGCCGGACCTAGCCGGCAGCGTAGTAGTCTTTCATAGTGCAGGATAACAGTCTCTGATTGCGGAGCTAGGCAGCGAGGAGAATGCGATGAACCCGCCGGAACAAGACGGTAGCGGTCCTCTTCGCAACAGCCGCTCGACCGCATCAGCTGGGAAGGGGGATAGACCGACAATTGCTGCAGAAGCGGCAACGGTCGCAAAGAGTTTTCCCGATCGCCGGCCTTCGCCAGCCACCATGACGATCTTCGGCGCCGCTGGCGATCTCACCAAGCGTCTGATCGTGCCGGCACTCTACAATCTCGTGAGAGGAGGGAAGCTTCCGGACGGATTCGCCGTCATTGGCATCGACCGTAACGACGAGACTACCGAGGCATGGCGCCAGAACCTGGCCGAGATGACGCAGGCCTTCGCGCGCGCCAATGACCGCAAGCGGGGCGAAGCGATCGACGAGCAGGCTTTGTCATGGCTCATCCGTCGAATGCATTATGTGCGTGGAGACTTCACAGAGCCCGAAACCTACCGCCGGCTCGGGAAGCTGCTGACCGAGCAATTCGGCCGGCACGACGGTATGGCAAACGTGCTGTTCTATTTGGCGGTGGCCGATCGGTTCTTTGGTCCGATAATCGAGCAGATCGGACGCGCCGCGCTTGTCCGGCAGTCGGAGAATGCTTGGCGGCGGGTGATCGTCGAAAAGCCGTTCGGCCATGACTTTGCATCGGCCGAGGCTCTCAACGCGCAGATCCTGAAAGTGCTGTCCGAAGATCAGATCTATCGGATCGATCACTTCCTCGGCAAAGAAACGGTCCAGAATATCCTGGTGTTGCGTTTTGCAAACGGCATCTTCGAACCGCTGTGGAACCGCGACCACATCGACCACGTTCAGATCACGGCCGCCGAAACGGTAGGCGTCGAGGCCCGCGGCCGTTTCTACGAAACGACCGGCGCGTTGCGGGACATGGTGCCGAACCATCTGTTCCAGCTCCTTGCCATGATCGGAATGGAGCCGCCGGTCTCATTTGATGCCGATGCCGTGCGCGCCAAGAAGACGGAGCTGTTCCAGGCGATCCATCCCATCTCGCCGGCCGACGCTGTGCGCGGCCAGTACGGGGACGGAATGGTGCTCGGCAAGCAAGTTCATGATTACCGGCACGAGCCCGACGTCGCGCCGACTTCGGGAACCGAAACCTATGTTGCGCTCAAGCTCGGCATCGATAGCTGGCGCTGGGCCGGCGTGCCATTCTATCTCCGCACCGGCAAGTGCCTTACCGCGCGCACCACCGAGATCGCGGTGCAATTTCGTCAGGCACCCTACGCGCTGTTTCGCGACACCCCGATCGAGCGACTGCCGGCGAATATCCTGATGCTTCGCCTCCAACCGGATGAGGGGCTGTCGCTCAGCTTCAGCGCCAAGCGCCCGGGCGCCGAGATTGAAATCGACGGCGTTCGAATGGACTTCGCATACCGGGACTATTTCGTACCATTGGCATCGGTCGGTTACGAGACGTTGATCTACGATTGCTTGATCGGTGACGCCACCTTGTTCCAGCGGGCCGATACGGTCGAGGCAGCTTGGCGCGCCGTTCAGGGACTGATTGACGCCTGGGCGCGCGCTCCTGCCGGCGATTTCCCGAACTATACCGCCGGCAGCGCGGGGCCTGCCGCCGCCGATCGCCTGCTCGCACGACATGGGCATACCTGGCTGCCGCTCAGGGCCGATCATCGTGACGCGGGGCGCGGCGCATGATCGAGCTTGCCAAATCGAGCTCCCGCTTGGCGATGGGCGCGTTCTCAAGGCGTCGGGCGATGCAAGGCAATGTCGGGATCGAATTCGGCCAGTTACGCAGGCGTTGCGCTCGCTGCCCGTGAACGCCAAGTAGTTGGACGATACTTAGCGAAGTCGGGGGCGCGACGGAGGTACAGCATGAAGGCCACTCGCATCCTGCATGATCTGGGCCAGAGCCTCTGGCTCGACAACATCACGCGCAACCTGCTGAACACGGGCGTGCTCCGCCACTATATCGACGAGTTCTCGGTGACGGGGTTGACATCGAATCCGACGATCTTCGACCACGCGATCAAGAACAGCCGCGACTACGATGACGGAATCAAACGCAAACTCGCGGAAGGCAAGTCGGGGGAGAAACTGTTTTTCGAACTTGCGCTGGAGGATCTCACGCAGGCAGCCGATCTATTTCAGCCGATTTATGAGCGAACCTGCGGCGTGGACGGTTGGGTTTCCCTGGAAGTCTCGCCTTTGCTGGCGCACGACACCAAATCGACGATTACCGAGGCCAAGAACCTGCACGCGCAGGCGCGGCGTCCGAACGTCTTCATCAAGATTCCCGGCACTCTTGAAGGCCTGCCCGCTATCGAAGAAGCGATCTTTGCGGGAGTGCCAGTCAACGTCACGCTGTTGTTCTCCGAGGACCAGTACCTGGCAGCCGCCAATGCATTCATGCGCGGCATCGAACGGCGCATTGAAGCAGGGCTGCAACCCGACGTCCCATCGGTCGCGTCACTCTTCATCAGCCGGTGGGACGTTGCGGTGACCGGCAAAGTGCCGGAGGCGCTTAACAATCGGCTTGGCATCGCTGTCGCCAAGCGGACCTACAAGGCTTATCTCGGCTTGCTGAGTTCGCCGCGATGGATGCGCGCGTACAATGCCGGCGCGCGCCCGCAACGCTTGCTGTGGGCCAGCACGGGGACCAAGGATCCGAAGGCATCGGATGTCCTTTACATCAAGAGCCTGGCCGCGCCGTTCACCGTGAACACAATGCCCGAGAGCACGCTGAAAGCCCTCGCCGATCACGGCGACATCGGCGCGGCGCTACCCGCTGAGGGCGGCAACTCTGAAGAGGAGCTGGCACGGTTCTCGAACGCGAAGATCGACGTCCAGGCGCTGTCGAGGCAGCTTCAAGATGAAGGTGCCAAGTCCTTCGTCAAATCCTGGAACGACCTGATGGGCGTGATCAGTTCCAAATCCGCCATGCTCAAGCGAGCGAGCTAGCGCGGTGAAAAGGTCCCGGCCCGCCGCCCGGCGCAGGATAGGGCGACAGCGTCGAGCTGGCACAAAGACGCTCTCGGCAAGGAAAGTATTGGTAGTCGATGTGGGCGGAACCTCGGTCAAGATCCTTGCCACCGGGCAAAAGGAGCAACGATCTTTTCCATCCGGGTCGACGTTAACTCCAAGCCAGATGGTGTCCGGAGTGAAGAAGCTCAGCCGGGATTGGAAGTATGAAGCAGTTTCGATCGGCTATCCCGGCCCGGTCCTTCAAGGCCGGCCGGTTGCCGAACCGCATAACCTCGGACGCGGATGGGTCGGGTTCGATTTCACGGCAGCATTCCGGCGCCCTGTGAAGGTCGTCAACGACGCGGCCATGCAGGCCTTAGGCAGCTACAGAGGCGGCAAGATGCTCTTTCTCGGCCTTGGAACGGGATTTGGCTCGGCGATGATCGTGAACGGTATCGTGGAGCCCATGGAGCTTGGTCACCTGCCCTACAAGAAGGGCACCTATGAGGACTACGTGGGGCGGCGCGGGCTGGAGCGCGACGGCAAGAAGAAATGGCGGCGTCACGTTGCCGATGTCGTGACGCGCCTTATCGCCGCGCTCGAGCCCGACGACACCGTGATTGGGGGAGGCAACGCCAGGAAGCTTGACGGGCTACCGCCCGGTTCTCGCGCAGGCGACAACCAAAATGCCTTCTGCGGCGGATTTCGGCTGTGGGAGCGCCCTGGCCCGAGCACCCGGATGCTCTCGAAACGATTGACTTAAAGGGTGACGCAGATGGCCGCGCAATCCGAGATATCTCGCACGCGATCGAGCAGCAAACGCGGGGCATGGCGGGGCCTCGAAGATCATTACGAGGCAATGCGGCGCCGCCACCTGCGAGACCTGTTCGCGCATGACCCGGCGCGCGGCGAGCGGATGACAGCGGAAGCCGCCGGCGTTTTCCTGGATTATTCGAAAAATCGCATCGACGACGAGACGCTCAGGTTGCTCATCGACCTCGCAGAGCAATCGGGGCTGCGCGAGAGAATCGACGCGATGTTCCGAGGTGAGAAAATCAACCTCACGGAAAACCGGGCAGTCCTCCACGTGGCGTTGCGCGCGCCGCGGGGCGCGTCGATTGTCGTGGACGGCAACAACGTCGTTCCCGGGGTTCACGCCGTGCTCGACAAGATGGCCGCGTTTGCGAACCGCGTCCGCAGCGGTCAATGGAAAGGACACACCGGCAAACGCATTCGCAACGTCATCAATATCGGTATCGGCGGTTCCGACCTCGGACCAGTGATGGCGTATGAGGCGCTCAGATACTACAGCGACCGCGCCATGACGTTCCGCTTCGTGTCCAATGTCGACGGCACCGATTTCGTCGAGGCGACACGCGACCTCGATGCGGCGGAAACATTGTTCGTCATCTCCTCGAAGACCTTCACTACCCTGGAGACGATGACCAACGCGCAAAGCGCGCGCGATTGGTCGCTGCGCGGCCTCGGCGGCGATGCCAAGGCGGTGGCCAAGCATTTCGTCGCCGTCTCTACCAACGCCGAAAAAGTCGCGGAATTCGGCATCGACACCGCCAACATGTTCGAGTTCTGGGACTGGGTCGGCGGGCGCTACTCGATGGATTCCGCGATCGGGCTTTCGACCATGCTCGCGATCGGTCCCGATCATTTCCGGGAGATGCTCGACGGCTTCCATGCAATCGACGAACATTTCCGCAGCGCGCCGTTCGCGCTCAACCTGCCGGTGCTGATGGGTCTCCTCGGCATCTGGTACAACGATTTCTTCGGCGCGCAGGCAGTCGCCGTGCTGCCCTACGACCAATACCTTAAGCGCTTCCCGGCCTATCTCCAGCAGTTGACGATGGAGAGCAACGGCAAACACGTAACGCTCGCTGGAACACCGGTGGACTGTCAGACCGGTCCGATCTACTGGGGCGAGCCGGGAACCAACGGCCAGCACTCGTTCTATCAATTGATCCATCAGGGCACGCGGCTCATCCCTTGCGACTTCATCGCTTTCACACATCCGCTCAACCGGCTCAGCCGCCATCACGATATGCTGCTGGCGAACGTATTCGCGCAGACCGAGGCGCTCGCTTTCGGGAAGACGCGCGAGCAGGTCAAGGCCGAAGCCACGCCCGATTGGCTCGTCCCGCACCGCGTGTTCGAAGGTAATCGGCCCTCAAACACCATTCTAATGGACCGTTTGACCCCGGCAGCGCTCGGAAAGCTGGTCGCGTTGTATGAGCACAGCGTTTTTACCCAGGGCACTATCTGGGACATCGATTCCTTCGATCAATGGGGCGTCGAGCTCGGCAAGGTCCTGGCCCAACGCATCATCCCGGAGCTCGAAAGCAAGGGCGAGCCCAGGCTCGATCACGACGGCTCGACCAACAACCTGATCCGCCGCTACCGCAGCCTCAAGGGCACAACGTGACGACCGCTTGAGCGTTAATGGAGAAGGGTATCATGCAGCTCGCGATGATCGGATTGGGCCGGATGGGCGCCAATATGGTGCGGCGACTCATCAGAGGCGGCCACCAGTGCGTGGTCTTCGACATGTCGCCCAAAGCAGTCGCGGATTTGGCGCGCGAGAAGGCGGTCGCCGCCGCCTCGCTCGCGGACCTCGTGGGCAAGCTGGAGAAGCCGCGCGCGGTCTGGCTGATGGTGCCGGCAGCCGTCGTCGACAAGACCATCGTCGACCTCGCGCCTCATCTCGAGCGCGGCGATATCCTCATCGACGGCGGCAATTCCTACTATGTCGATGACATCCGCCGCGCCCAGGAGCTCGCGTCGAGGGGAATCCACTACGTGGACGTCGGAA
>Ga0306920_100001546_pt1 | contig 28702 bp, 22 predicted proteins | sample flu12Cox44000170_FD_204666 | JGI IMG/M metagenome (GOLD analysis project Ga0306920, IMG submission 204666) | Lab enrichment of tropical soil microbial communities from Luquillo Experimental Forest, Puerto Rico - flux4day.12C.oxic.44.000.170 (v2)... | ecosystem: Environmental > Terrestrial >... | reverse complement strand
CGTGCGCACACCGGTCGGTTTGCGCATCCGCCGTCGCCGCGCAGAGCTCGACCAGGAGCGGCTCAGCCCCAACGGTGCGCTGAGCATGGTGTTCTGACTATGTGCGACGACGTTGTGCAGGACCTCCTAGCCGGCTGCGCGATCCTCGATGGCGAGGGGTTGACGACGGCATTTGGGCACCTCAGCGCGCGAGGGCCCGACGACGTTGCCCTCATCTCGGGCAGCGCCGGACCTGGCCTCGTCCAAGACGCGTCGGCATTCCTCACCACCGACCTCGACGGCAACGTGCTCGGCGGCGATCCGACGCAGGTACCCGGGGAGATTGCGATCCACCTGCGCATCCTCGCGGCTCGCCGCGGCGTCGGCAGCGTGTGCCGCTTCCACGGCCCCGCCTGCATGGCCTGGTCAACGTTGGGCCGTCCGCTCCCCGCAACCATCGGTATGGGGCTGTTCCTGGGCTCCGAGGTCCCATGGTTCGACACCACGACGACCGTCCGCACCACTGAGCACGGGGACCTGCTCGCGGCGACGCTCGGCGACCGTAATGCCGTGCTGCTCCGTGGCTTCGGGGCAGTAACCGTAGGCGCCACCGTCGCCGAATCCGTCGTTCGTGCCTGGCTGTTGGAGCGCGCGGCCGATGCTGTCGTCACCGCGTCCGCGATCGGACTGCCCCTTGCCTTTCCCGCCGTCGCCGCGCGGGCGTTGGCAGACCCCGACGGTCCGGCGCCTGCGCAGCTCCGTCGGGCATGGAACTACCTGCGACATCGGTGGGCTCCGACTACGACCCGGGAGGCTGTCCGAGCATGACCACGAGCATCTGGCTGGACCTGATGGGGACCGGCGTGCGGGAGCGCTTTTACGACGTGGACGGCGTCCGCACGCGCGTCCTAGAAGCTGGCGACGGCCCGGAGGTCCTGCTCCTCCTCCACGGCACCGGCGGACACGCCGAGACGTACTGTCGGAACCTCGGGCCGCTCAGCTCGCACTTTCGCGTGTGCGCCATCGACATGATTGGCCACGGGTTCAGCGCCCGCCCCGCGCTCGACTACACACTTGACGACTTCGCGCACCACGCAGTCGGCCTGCTTAACGCGCTGGGGGCCGAGCGGGCGCACCTGTCGGGCGAGTCGCTGGGGGCAATGGTCGCCGCGTGGACGGCAATCACCCATCCCGAGCGCGTCAAGCGCGTGGTGATGAACACGGGCACGCTGGCCCGCCCAGACGGCGCGGGCCAGGCACAGCTCGACGACCTCGAGCAGCGCACGCGCGCGCTTGCGGAGAGTGGAGTCACCCGCGAGGCAGTGCGCCACAGAATGAACTGGCTCGTCGCTGACCCATCGCGGATGACCGACGAGATGATCGAGTGCCGACTGCGCATCTATCAGCAGCCGGGCATGCTCGAAACCGTCGCGCACATCATGTCCCGCGTCGTCGGCATGCTCCGCGGCGATCACGGCGACGACTACATGGCCCCCGGCGTGCTCAGCCGACTTCGGCGGCCCACGCTTGTGCTGTGGACCGAGGATAACCCGGGTCAGAGCAGCGAACTCGCCGAGCGCGTGTCTGCCGACATCCCCGACGGGCGCTTTGAGGTGCTGACCGACTGCGCACACTGGCCACAGTTCGAGCGCCCCGATATGTTCAATGAGATCCACCTCGAGTTCCTCGCCGGAGGCGTCCGCGCATGAGCACGCAGGAGACGGCCGAGCACACCATCGATCGCCCGCGTCCGGGGCGGGACGCGCCCCCGCGGCTTAGCGACTACGACGTCGAGCGGGCGAGCTTCAACCTCCAGGTGCCGCAGCGCTACAACCCGGTGTTGCACATCGTTGAACCCTGGGCGGCTGAGGATCCCGGTGCGCCCGCGGTCCTTTCGCTCGACGGCACCGGCGAGATCGTGCAGCTCGACACCGCGGCGTCACTCGCGCGTGCCTCACGTGAAGCCGCCCGTGCGCTGCTCGAGCTGGGGATCGGGCCGGGCGACCACGTCTTCGTGATGCTGCCGCGGATTCCGGCCTGGTACGCCGCCATGCTGGGATGCATACGCATCGGTGCCGTGCCGATGCCCGGCCCAAACCTCTTGACGCCCAAGGACATTGCCTACCGCGTCGAACGCGCGCGAGCCAAGGCGGCAATCACCGATGCGGCCGGAGCCGCGAAGACGGATGCCGCCACGACCGGGCTGAAAGCGCGCCTCTGCGTCGGCCGCGACGCACCGCTGGGCTGGCTGAACTTCGAGGAATGCTGCGCCGCCGCGGGCGACGGCCCCACGCCCGAAGATCCAACCCACAGCGACGACCCGCTCCTGTTGTACTTCACGAGCGGCACCGTCGCCTATCCAAAGATGGTGCAGCACCGCCAGTCCTACGGCCTGGGGCACGTCGGCACGGCGCGGTTCTGGCACGACCTGCGCGCAGGCGACGTCCACTGGACGATCACCGACACCGGCTGGGCAAAGGCCGCGTGGGGCACTCTGTTCGGCCAATGGCACGAGCGCGCCTGCGTGATCCAGGCGACGCTCGGCCCGCCCGATGCCGACACGATCTTCCGCATCATCGAGCGGCACGGCATCACTTCGTTCTGCGCGCCGCCGACGCTTTATCGGCTGCTCGTGCTCAGCGACTTCAGTCGGTACGACTTTTCCACGCTGCGCCACTGCACCAGCGCCGGAGAGCCGCTCAACCCCGAGGTCATCCGCGCTTGGCGCGAGGGGACGGGCGGGCTCACGGTCTACGACGGCTACGGCCAGACCGAGACCACGGCGCTGGTCGCCAACTACCGGACGGTGGAGGTCCGCCCCGGGTCGATGGGGCGACCCGTGCCGGGATGGGATGTCGCGGTCGTCGACGACGACGGTGCGCCGCTGGGCGCCGGCGATGTCGGGCACGTGGTCGTTCGGCGGGATCCCGAGCCGGTCGGGCTCTTCCCTGGCTACCACGAGGATCCTGACGCGACCGCGGCAGCGTTCCGCGGCCCGTGGTACTTCACCGGCGACAAGGCATCGATCGACGCCGACGGGTGGTTCTGGTTCGAAGGCCGCAGCGACGACGTGATCACCTCCAGCGCCTACCGCATCGGCCCGTTCGAGGTCGAAAGCGCGCTCGTTGAGCATCCGGCGGTGGCCGAGGCGGCGGTCGTCGGCAAGGACGACCCGCAGCGCACCCAGATCGTCGTCGCCTTCTGCGTGCTCGCCCCTGGGCATACGGCCTCCGATGAGCTCGCGAAGACGCTGCAGGACCACGTCAAGCTCGTGACCGCGCCCTACAAGTACCCACGAGAGGTTTACTTCGTCGACGAGCTGCCCAAGACGGTCAGCGGGAAGATCCGCCGGACCGAGCTGCGCGGGCGCCTGCGCGAGAACCGCCCCTAAGCGCCGTCGGTGCTGAGGAGGCGACCACACACGGTCGTGCGCCAGGGTGCCGGGAGTACGGAACCCGCCCTGATGGGGCATGCATCTCCCCCTCTAGAGTCTTTGCTCCGATAACGGGCGCGCCTACCTTGTCGGTCAGCAAGGTGAGGACCTTTACCGACCAGCGAGTCGTCGCCCGGGAGGCGGGATGTTGAAAGCAGTGATCATCGAAACTGCGCGCCTGTCAGCACACAGGTGTGACACACAGGCCGCTCGGTTCACTCCCGCGACAAGCCTCCGGTCGCCCCATCCAGACCACGCGCGCTCTCGGCCCGCTCTGCTCGCGGTCGCTCATCCGTCCGGTCAGAGCACAGTCGCGGACCGCCGGCCGATCGGTTGACCTAATGCGACACGCGAGCACTTCAGCCACTGCCTCGCTGTCCCGGTTGTCTGGTCACGTTCCGCTGATGTCGCAGCCCGCGAGGTACACGGCGGAGGTCGAGGCGGTGCTCGCGGCTCCCTGGTTCAACCAGCGCGTCCAGGCGCTCGCCAAACAACTCGGTCGTGACGACGCGTCGGTGCTGGGCGAGGCTACCGGCTACCTGAGTGAGCTCTCTGCCACTCATCAAGAGTTCGTGACCGAGTCGTGGTTCCGGTTCGGGCGCTGGCTGCTCCGCGGCTACGACATGATCTCGGACGATGAGCAGCTGGCCCGGCTTCGTGCGCTGGATCGCAATCACTCGCTCATCTTCCTGATCTCGCACCGCTCGTACCTCGACATCTGGGCTATGCCGGTTGTGCTGCGCTCCGCTGGCATCTCACCGTTCTTCGGGTTCGCCGGCGCGAACATGATGTTCTTCCCAATGGGCAACGTCGCCCGCCGGACCGGTTACATGAGGCTCCGGCGCACGACCGCCGACTCACCCGTCTACCGGCTCGCTCTGCGTTCGCTCGAGGCTCAGCTCGTGACTACTCGGGCCAATCTCGTGTGGTCGATTGAAGGCGGCCGCACCCGGACCGGCAAGCTTCGCCCGCCGCGCTACGGCCTGCTCAGATATCTCGTCGACGCTGTCGAGTCAGTCGACGGACCGGAAGCAATGATCGTGCCGATCTCGATCGTGTACGACCAGGTGCCGGCGCGTGAGGTGGCGGTCACCACCTCCGAAGCCCTCGGACAGCGCAAGCGGCCTGAGAACATGCGCTGGTTACTGAGCTACGCATGGCTAACGCGCCAACGTCTGGGCCGAGCGTTCATCGATGTAGGTGAGCCACTGCCGCTCCGCCAGCGGCTCGCCGAGTTGCGAGCCGAGGACCCCGAGGCGAAGTACGCAGTTGAGCGCGTCGCGCTCGACGTTTCGCACCGCATCAACCGCGTTGCGCCGGTGACGCCGACTGCGGCTGTTTGTGTGGCGCTTCTGGCCGCCGACCGTGCGTTGACGCTCGATGGCGTGCTCGATACGGTCAGGCCGCTCGCCGACTACCTTCGACGTCGCGGCTGGCGTGTCGCCGGTGCTGCCGACCTGACGGATCGATCGACGATCCGTCGCACGCTTCAGGAGCTCGTCGCCTCCGGAGTTCTCACGTCCTACGCGGAGGGGCCCGAAGCCGTGTGGCTTATCGGGCCGCACCAGCACCTGGTGGCGGCCTTCTACCGGAACAGCGCGATCCAGGTGCTGATCCTCCGGGCGATCACGGAGCTGGCGTTGCTGGCGGCTGCCCGTCGCGCTGACAGCTCCCGCGTCACCGCATGGGACGAGGCACTGCGCCTGCGTGAGCTCCTCAAGTTCGACTTCTTCTTCCCGCGGCGCCGGGAGCTTGGTGACGAGCTGCGCGCGGAGTCCGCGCTGATTCATCCCGATGCCCCGTCGCTGGCCGACGAGATGACGCAGGCCGACGCGCGGAGCTGGCTGGAGGGCGCCACGTTCCACGTCGCGCACCTCGTGCTGCGCCCCTACCTCGACGCCTACTTCCTCGTCGCCGATCGCCTCCTTCTTGACGATGCCAATGAGGCCTTCGACGAGGCAGCGTTCTTGGACGAGTGTCTGCGCGCGGGGCGGCAGTGGGTTCTTGAGCGCCGGTTGGCAAGCGAGGAGTCACTGTCGACCGAGATGTTCGCGGCGGCGCTCAGGCTTGCACGTCATCGCGATCTGTTCGCCGCGGGGGATCCGAGCCTACTTGACCGCCGCGTCGCCTTCCTGCGCGAGATTGACGGAGTGCGACGTGATGTTGAAATGATCGGGGAGATCGCAAGGAAGTGCGACGTCATTCCCCGCGAGCCTTCAACAGCGACGCGCGTTCCGAAGCAAACAGAGATCGTTCATTCCGGGCTCTGAGCCCCGAGGCGCCGTTGTGGACCGATTAGACGGAACGGTTGCCCTGGTGACCGGTGCGAGCAGTGGCTTCGGCGACGCCATCGCTAGAGCCCTTGCCGCGCGCGGTGCGACGCTCGCGCTTGTCGCTCGCCGAAAAGATCGGCTCGACCAGCTTGCATCGGAGATCGAGCAGCAGTCTGGTGTGGCATTGGCGATCGGAGCCGACATCACGCAGCGACTGGAGGCCGTGGCCGCCGTCCAGGAGACCCTCGACCAGTTCGGTCGGATCGACACCGTGGTCAACAACGCCGGTGTGATGTTCGTCGATCCGGTCGAAGACGCGCTCCTCGAGGAGTGGGACCGGATGGTGGCTGTCAATGTCAACGGGTTGCTCAATGTCGCCCACGCGGCACTCCCCCATCTGTTGCAGGCGGCACAGCAGGACCCGCGGCGAGTGGCCGACATGGTCAACATCTCGTCTGTCGCCGGCATCAAGACCGGCGCCGGCGTGAGCGTGTATAGCCTCACGAAATATGGCGTCGGCGCCTTCAGCGAGTCGTTGCGCCAGGAGGTCGCCAGCAGGCACGTACGCGTCTCGGTGATCGAACCCGGTTCGGCAAAGACCGAGCTTCGCAGCCACATGCGAGCAGACGTCCAGGCTCGAAGCCACGCTCGGGCCAGCGTCGAGCGCCTGGAGCCAGAAGATGTAGCAGACGCCGTGGCGTACGTCGTCACACGACCCCGCCGGATCGCCGTCAACGAGGTCGTCATCCGACCCACCGAGCAACAGGAATAACAGCGAGAACCCGTGGCGACGGCCCCGCAGCAGATCGCGCCGCCGCCCGCGGGGGCGGTGGCCCACTGAACGCCGGATGCGACCGCTCGCCGGGGGCGCCGCCTCGCGAGGCCCCTGGCAGGTTCCTCGAGCTACGCGACGCCCTCGGGCTGGCGGGCGCGCGCCGACGGGTGCGCGATCAGCCCGCGCAGCGTGGCCACGATCTGGAGCGCCAATGCTGGCCCGTACACGCGCGCCATCGACAGGTTGCCTCCCATGAACCAGAAGCCGGGATGCCCCGAGTCGCGCCAGATAGTCCGGAGCTCGAGCTCGTCGTCCAGGTCCCACACGTCGCGGACACGATCGCCCAGCTCGTCGCCAAACAGCCGACGAGCGGTTTCGCGCATGCCGGTGTAGCCGGTCCCGAGCACGACCACCGAAGCCTCGAGCTCGGTGCCGTCCTCGAGCACGACGCTCGTCTCAGTGAAGTGATCGACGCCCGAGCCGCGCACGGCGATCTCGCCGTCGACGATCAGCTGCGAGCAGCCGACGTCGATGTAGAAGCCGCCACTGCGGCGCAGGGCCAGGGAGAACAACCCGCCGCCGTTGACGCCGCTCGTGAGCTTGAAGCCAGCGCGCTCAAGGCCGTCGAGCAGCTCGTGATCTAGCTCGGCGATTGCCTTGGTCTGACCCTTCGCCAGTTCGAGGCTCAGACCCCACGGATACGCCGCGTTGAGCAGGTCGCATTCCACAAGCGGCGGTCCACCCTCGTAGTAGATCCCACCAAAGATCGCCGGGATCCCGTGCTTCTGGCTAAGCACGTACGTCTCGGAGCGCTGGACCATCGTTACCTCGGCGCCGTTTTCGCACAGATCCTGAGCAACATCGTGCGCGCTCACGCCGGCGCCGATGACGACAGCCTTGCGGCCGGTGAAATCCTCATCGCCGGTGTGCTCGGATGTATGGCGCAGCAGGCCTCGGTAGCGGTCCATGCCCTCGAAGGCGGGGATGATCGGCTTGTCCAGAGTTCCCGTGGCGAGCACAACCTGCGCCGGACGCAGCTCCCGCACCTCCTCGCCGCGCGGCCGGACGTGCAGGGTCCACGTGCCGCTGTCGTCGTCGTAGGCGCCGTCGATCAGCTCCGCGCCGGTCCATACGTTCAGCTCCATGGCGTCTGCGTAGTGCTCAAACCATCCTGCGAGCTTGTCCTTCGGCGTGTACACCGGCCACGACTCAGGGAACGGGAGGTAGGCCAGGTGGTCGGCCCACACCGGATCGTGCAGGACGAGCGAGTCGTACCGGTTGCGCCAGTTGTCGCCGATGCGCTCGTTCTTCTCGATGACCAGTGCGTCGACGCCGAGCATCTTGAGATGCGCGGCGATGCTGAGGCCGCTCTGGCCCGCGCCGACGATGACCACGTCCGGCTCGCGCTCACGGAAGGAGCGCTGCTGCTCTCGGCGTTCCTGCCAGTTGAGCCGGGTCTCGAGATCGCTGGTCGGCGAGTGACCGACGGGTCGGTGCGCGCCCATCGGACTTTCGATGCCCTTCAGCCCCCGAAGCGCCGTGAGCAACGTCCACGCCCTCCATTCGCCATCGCTGTCCTGCCGGAGCCGGATCACGCCGCGGCCATGAGCCAGCCGCGTGTCGTAGTCGATGAACGCCTCGATGAAACTCAGGCCGGGCGCGGGCTCGCGCAGCGTGGGCGGCGTCAGGCCTGGGCTCAACGTGAAGCCGGAAAACGCGGTCTCCTCCCAGCGCTCAGCCAGCACGGCCTTCATGTTCTCGCGCCCGTGCAGCGTACGGATGTCCCATGTCATGGCCAGGAAGTCGCGCCAATATCCGTCCTCGAGGAAGAGCCGGTCGATAGCGTCGACCGTCCCGTGCTCGAGTGCGGCTGCCAGATCATCGAGCCATGCCAGGGCGGTCTGCTCAGCGGTCGCTGTGGTGCTCATGCTTCGATCTCGCTCCCTCAGTTGAAGATCAAACGTCCGTTTGAATTATAGACTGGCTGACCGTCGGTCTGTCAAACGATGACCGAGTCATGCCCGACCCAGGAGGGAAGCAATGAAGTTCCACGTCGATGCGCGCCTCGTTCCCGGCGCGGACATCCAGCCGCGCCTCGCCGACGAGCAGCGGCGCATTAGAGAGCTTTACGACGATGGGTTTATCGAGCAGCTGTTCCGGCGAGAGGATGCAACCGGAGCATGGCTCATCGTGAGCGCCGACGACGAGGACTCGGCGAACCTTCAACTTGACACGCTGCCGTTCGTCGAGATCGGCATCATGACGATGGAGCTGAGCGCCATCGAGCCGCTAGACATCACCACGCTCTAGACGCATTTCACACGCGCGTGACGCCGCGCTCGTGGTTGTGATTCGGCGTGTCAGTAGCTGCGCGGGAGGCCGAGCACGTGCTGGGCGACGTGGTTGAGAACGCTCTCGTTGTTCAGGGGCGCGATCTGCATGACGCGGACCAGCGGCCAAAGGGTCACGATGTCGGTCTCCATCACGAAGGCGTGGCCGCCGTGGGACTGGATCGCCGCGTCCACGGCCTCAAGCGCGGCGCGCGAGGCCAGATACTTCGCCATCGTCGCGGTGCTGCCAGCTGGACGGCCCTCTTCGTAGTCGACTGCCGCCGCGTAGGTCATGTGGCGCGCGGCCTCGAGGTGGACCTTCGCGAGCGCCAACGGGTGCTGGACGGCCTGGTAGGAGCCGATCGGGGCGCCGAACGGCGCGCGCTCCTTGACGTACTCAACCGCTCGCGTCAGCGCGTATTCGCCGATCCCAAGCATGCCGGCCGCCCAAATCAGCCGCTCGGTGTTCAGCGAGTCCAGGAGGTGGTCGAAGCCACGGCCAGGCTCGCCGACCACCGCGGTGGCGTCCACCTCAACATCTGAGAGGTAGATGGAGTACTGACCCTCGGGCGCGTACCACCGGATGTCGAGCTGCTGGCGCTCCACACCGACACGGTCGAGGTCGACCATGAACAGCGTGAAGCCCGCGCGCCGCTCGCCGTTCTTCGGCCGGTCATGGTCGCGCGCGACAAGTAGCACCCAGTCACTCTGGTCGGCGCCGGAGATGAACACCTTCTCGCCGTTGATCAGGTAGGTCCCGGCGTCGGTGCGCCGTGCTGTCGTTCGCATCGCGAAGGCGTTGGTTCCCGAAGTCGGCTCGGTCACCCCGAAGCAGATCTTCTCCTCGCCACGCAGCAGCGGCCCGAGGTGACGCGCGATCTGCTCCGCGCTGCCGTGACGCAGGAGCGATTCGCGCGCGAACGCGAGCATCGAGTACGTCATCGGCGGCACGCCCGCGCTCGCCATCTCCTCCATGATTGTCACGCTGGCAGTGATCCCCCCGCCCGCGCCACCGAGTTCCTCGGCCACACCGACGGCGAGTAGATCCTTCTCGGCCATCTCGCGATATAGCTCCTCCGCCCGGCGGCCCGCGAGGGCTTCGTCGAGGAAGTAGCGGCGGTCATAGCGGCGCACGATCTCTCGCGCTACCTCACGGACGTCCTCAAGCAGCTCGCCTCGCTCACTGCCCGGCATCGTCGCGGTCCTGGTCATCTTGGCTCTCCTCGTCTCGTGTTGAGCGGACCGCCGCTAGCGGCCCTCAAAGCGTGGTTCGCGCCGCTCCCGGAAGGCCCGCGGGCCCTCCTTGGCGTCCTCGCTGCGCAGAACTCGGTTCTGCAGCGCCCACTCCAGTGCAAAGCGCGACTCGTGCTCGAGCGCCCGCACCGCGATCTCTTTTGCCGTGCGCACCGCGAGCGGCCCGTTTCGCGCGATCCGCTCAGCGAGCTCATACGCGCGCGGCAGGACCTCAGCAGGCGAGCGGATCTCGTTGATTAGCCCGATCTCGTACGCGCGCCGCGCACCGATGGTGTCCCCGGTGAGCAGGAGTTGCATCGCGATCGGCCACGGGACCTGTGCGGGCAGGCGCACGTGCGTGCCCGCTCCCGGCACGAGCCCCCAGCGCACCTCCGCCACTCCGAACACCGAAGCCTCGGTCGCGACGCGTAGGTCGGTCCCCAGCAGGATCTCGAAGCCGCCCGCGATGCACAGCCCGTTGACGGCCGCGATGACCGGCTTGTACACGTCGCTGAAGAACCGCCGTGTGGGTTCGGGCAGCACGATCTCCAGCCGGCCGTCGGTCAATGCCGGCAGCAGTTCGCCTAGGTCCCCGCCGGCGCAGAACGCCGCGTCCCCAGCACCGGTGATGACCGCGGCCAGCACGTTGTCGTCCTCGCGCAGATGGCGCGAGGCCTCGGCCAGCAGCCGGACCATCTCGATCGACAGCGCGTTGTGCGCAGTGGGGCGGTTGAGCGTGACCAGTGCGACGCGGTCGCGCACCTCGTAGAGCAGATCGCTCATCGAGCACTGACCCGCGTTGGGATGTGAATCTCAGCCGGATGCATTCTGTCGGGTGAGCGTGCACCCTCACCCGACGGCGCGCGAATCGCGTGCGCGGGCGGCGCCGAGCATGGCGGTCGGTCCACGCGTCGGGCACCTCGATGCCGTCAAGTTTCACCCACGGTCGGCTGTCGCTTTCCGCCCAGGCGGCGCTGCTCTTCGCTCCGTTGACGTCGCGCGAGGGACGGCGTTCGCATACGGTCACCCTACCGACCGCCCGGTAGGGTGTCAACCCTAGCGGCTCGAAGGCCTTGTAGGCTCTCCCACGATGGTTTCCGCCGAAAGCTCCCCTAAGGCCGCAACGAAAAACGGCTCGCCCGCGCGCACCAAGGACCGTCTGCTTGACACAGCGGCCGAGCTCTTCCGACGCCGCGGCTACGCGAACGCGACGACACGGGAGCTCGCAGACGAACTCGGCATCCGCAAGGCCACGCTCTACCACCACATCAACAACAAGGAAGAGCTCCTCGAAGCCGTCTGCCTGGAGAGCTTGCGTCGCCTGATGGTCGACGTCACCGCGCTGCTTGAGACCGAGCCCGACCCGTTGCGGCCGCTCATCCTCACGCACTTGACCGTGGCGCTGCGCGACCGCAATCTACACGCGACGATGCTGCTGGACTCCGGCGCGCTGACGCGCGAGCGCCGGGCGCGCGTGATCGAGAAGCGCGCCGAGTACGAGCGCCTCGTCCGCGCGGTCATCGCCGACGATCAGCGAGCCGGTCGCTTGCGCACCGACATGGACCCCAAGATCCTCACGCTCGCGCTGCTAAGCCTCCTCAACTGGTCGGTCTTCTGGTTCAACCCCGACCGCGAGTGGACTGCCGACGAGCTGGCCGAGCACTTCACCGAGCTGTACCTCCACGGCGCAAGCGCACCGCGACATGACCGCAGGCGTAGTCGCTGAGCCGGTCGGCACGACGCTCCCTCCGGGGAAGGTGGTGATCACGCGCTGGGAGGACGGCATCCTGCGCGGTGTCACCGGAGCGCCCGAACGCGGTGTTCAGGAGCCACATCCCCTTTGGGCACTCAGCGGGGCGCTGCATGGGCTCGGGACCGACATCGATGGGATCCTCGGCGCGATCGGCACCACCGCCGCCTGCGGCCCGATGGTCGCGAACTGCCAGATCACGTACGCCGAGCCTCTGCGTTTCGACGTCGAGTACGACGTGACCGGCGAGATCCTCGGCCTCGAGCCGAAGGTCGGCCGGCGCACCGGCCCGTTCGACCTGTTCACGTTCGCTCTTCGCCTGAACACCGAGGGCCGCGTGGCGACGCAGGTCACGTTCGTCTGGGTCCTGCCGAAGAGGAGCGGAGATGCCAGCTGAGGAGCGCTCGGAGTTCCGCATCGCGTCGGTCAGCGCGCAAGCGATGGCGACGTTGGCGGTCCTGCACCGCGACCCCAACGCGATCCATCTCGACGCCGCGGCAGCAGCCGCCGCAGGGCTGGGGGACCGCGTGGTCAACCCCGGCGCAGCCAACCTCGGATACGTCCTCAACGCTCTCGCGATTCTCGCCCCCACTGGGCGCATCGAACAGCTCGACGTCGCGTTTCGCACGAACGTCTTGGCCGAGGACGAGGTCATCGCCACCGCAGCGGTGGAGCACCTCGATCTCACCGAGGACGCAACGCGGCTGTACTGCCGCGTTACCCTCGACGTGGCAAGCCGAGCACGCGCCCTCGAGGGCACCGCGACCATCGCCATGCCGGCCGCGTCGCAATCTGGCGCCGCCCAAGCTGGCTGATCAGTACGGGCACGACCGTGCCTGCCTCGTCCGCCATCCGGGCGTTCAGCGACGCCGTGTCGCCTCGCCACCTCACTGCACACGGTCGACGGGGGCGCCAGCCAGCGAGCACTCCGACGGCGCGCGACCGCGCGGCCGTCCAGCCCCCACGTTCCGACGAGCCGGTGGACTGACGAGACGGTGACGATCGAGCCTCCCCGATGCGACGCATCGCCGGCACGCCATAACGCATCCCGAGCAGCAGCGGGGGTCCGGTTGAACGCGAGATGCTGGTGCCAGAGCTCGCGGTCCCCAGCCTCGACACCGGCGGGATGATCGACACCCGCGTCGCCAACAAGCGCCGTGAGCTTCCCGAAGCGATCGGGCGCCGAGCGACCGCGGCGGCCCAGCTCTTGTCGAGGAAGACGGCGTGACCGACGGCGAGCGCCCGAGTTGGCCCGCGAGCCGTCTGGCTCCCCGGCGCGCATATCGGTCACGACTACCTGTGCGCCGTCGATACGCCGGGTGCCGTGGCAGTGCCGATGCCACCCGTTGCCCCCGGTAACGACAACACCACTTTCGAGCGACCCGCCATACGACGACCTTCCTTCACTAGCGGGGGCGACCGGCATCGTGACAACGACCGCGCGGTATCGAGGCAGAGCACGCCATGACGGCAACAAGCAGTTCCAACGGTTCCTGCTCGTTGCACAGGCGGACAGGTCGACCTGTTCACAGCAGTTGCGCGACGACCCCGCCCGCGGATTCTCGACGCCAGCGTGACAGGTCCGCCCTGCCCATGCGTCCACGTACAGAAAACCCCCGGGCGACTAGGCGTAGACACGCCCCCGGACAGCTTGACATTCAAATAACCGTCTGGTTGAGTCCCGTCCCTGTCCCTGTCCGCCGTCGCGACATCTCGTGTGCCGGTGGTTCGGATCGGGCCAGCACTCGGGCAATTCTTCCGCTGCGGCGGCTATGGCGCCACAGCAGTTCGTTGAGCGTCTTGTCATGACCGGACGTGAAGTGCGGCTCGTCTCGTGGCCCGATGGGCTGCCGCGTGAGGAGGATTTCGCCATCGTCGAGACCGATGTTCGGACCCCGCAGGACGGCCAAGTTGTGATTCGCAACACGTGGATGTCGCTGGATCCCGCGCAGCGCATCCGCATGCGCAAGGGCGCGTCGGGCTACCTGCCGGCGTTCGAGCTTGGCGCCACCCTCGACGGCTTTGCGGTGGGCGAGGTGGTCGAGTCACGCACCGATGTGCTAGCACCCGGCGACTACGTCCTGCACACGCTCGGGTGGCGCGACTACGCCGTCGCGGACACGGCCAGCGACCGACCGCCCACGCGGATCCACGTCGACGCCGATACACCCGAGCAACTCTACCTCGGCCCGCTCGGCTGGACCGCCCTTACCTCGTACGCCGGGCTGTTCGACGTCGCCGAACTTCGCGACGGCGACGTCGTCTTCGTCTCGGGCGCCGCGGGCGCGGTCGGCAGCCTCGTCGTGCAGATCGCCAAGCTCACAGGCCACGTCGTGATCGCCAGCGCGGGATCGGCGGAGAAGGTTGCCTACGTCCAAGGCGAGCTAGGCGCCGACGAGACGTTCTGCTATCGCGACGGCGATGTCGCCGAGATGCTGCACGCCGCGGCGCCCGACGGCATCGACGTCTACTTCGACAACGTCGGCGGCGACCACCTTCAAGCTGCCCTGGACGCCCTCCGCCCAGGAGGCCGCGTCGCGCTGTGCGGCGCCATCTCGAGCTATAACGCCACCGAGCCCGTTCCCGGCCCGACGAACCTCTTCAACGCGGTGGCCAAAGGCCTGACCTTGCGCGGCTTTCTCGCAAGGATGTACGCCCATCGCATGGATGACTTCCGCCGGGACATGCAGCGTTGGCTCGCCGAAGGCAGGGTCTCGTATCCCGAGACGGTCATCGAGGGACTCGACCAAGCGCCACGCGGGTTCATCGCGATGCTGAGCGGGGGCAACGTCGGCAAGACGATCGTGCGCATCTGACCGCGCGGGCCGCGCTGGGATCCCCCGCGGCCTAGGCGGGTCGCGGCCCGTCCAGCCGGCTGCGCCAGACGGTACGCCGCCCACGCGCCACACACAGGTGAGTTCCACCACGGTTCGGGGTTGCCGACGGTTCCCAAACCAACGAGTTGAGATGGCACCGACCTCGAACGCTGCCGCTCGCAGCCCGACCCAAGATTGCTCAGGAAGAACAACGCTGGCCACGGTCTTCACCGACGACGCCCGCTCGACCTCCGACGATCAGGGCCTACGTCGCGTTGGCGTGCGGACCGGGCGCGTCCGTTCCGGACGTCGACGCTGCTCGTAGCTTGCGGCGGCGATGAGCTCGCGTCACCCGTCGTCCGGAGCCAACGTGGCCAACCGATCGATTCGGGATCTCACCCCGGCAGGCTAGGTCTGGCGCTTCGCCTCGGATACACGCACCGCCGGGAGGCGCTGGCGTCCCGCTCAGCCCGTGGTGAAGCCCCCATCGACGACGATCGTCTGACCAGTCACATAGCTCGACGCGTCGCTGGCAAGGAAAATCGCCGCACCGGTGAGCTCGTGCGGGTAGCCCGCCCGGCCCGAGGGAACGCGTCGCAGCAGTGGCTCCAGGCCGTCCTTGAGGGGCTCGGTCATCTCGGTCAGGAAAAACCCTGGAGCGATCGCGTTGACCCGGACATTGCGCCGCCCCGTCCACTCATGCGCGAGGTCGCTCGTCAAGGCGAGCAGTCCGGCCTTGCTCGCCGCGTACGCGGCCTGTGCCAGGCCGTACTGCGTCAGCGCCGAGATGCTCGCGATGTTGATAATCGAGCCGCCGTCGGTCATCGCCTCGGCGGCTCGGCATGCCATCCAGTGGCAGCCTTCGAGGTTGACGGCGAGCACTCGCCGAAAGTCCTCGGGCCTCTGACGCAGGGCCGACCCGACCACACCGATGCCGGCGTTGTTGACCAGAATGTCGACACGGCCGAGCGCGTCCACAGTCTCCTGTACGAGGCGCGCGCAATCGTCCACCTTGGACACATCGGCCTGCACTACGTGCGCACGGCGTCCAGCGTTCGTGATGCGCTCGGCGGTCTCATGAAGTCGGTCGAGCCGCCGCGCGCCCAGGGCAACGTCGGCCCCAGCCTGGGCCAGGCCTTCGGCGATCGCGACGCCAAGCCCGGAGGATGCCCCCGTGACGATGGCCACCTTGCTTCTAAGGCTGAACTGCTCCAGCGCGGACATGTCGATTGGTCTCCTTAGGCGGCGCGAACGCGGCGCAGCGTGGCGGGTCAAGTGCAAGCGTCTGGTCGACGGCGGCATTCAGGCAATCCCCGATCGTGTCTGTGACGCAGTCGGGCTGATCGAACAAGAAGATATGACCGCCGCGCACCACGTGTGCCGGCAGTTCGGCATCAGCATTGTGAAAATTCGGCTCTTGATGACGGGCACGATCGGGTCATTGTCGCTGGCCAGCGCGAGCGTGGGCTGCGTGACGCGGTGCGGCCACGGGACGCTGGTCCCAGCGCAGCGCACGAAGACCTCCTGCGCGAACCTGCGGAGCTCGGGTGGTACGCGAGCCGCTTACCCTCGTACGCCTCGAAGGCGCGCACGCTCGTGTGCGCCATGCCGCCGCGAGCAGACCGACCACATCACGCGGGCGCCAGTGGTCGATCCGCCGCAGCCGAGGATGATCCGCGAGGGCAAAGTCGCTGTGCACAGGGTGTCCGTGGGGGCGGCTGGCGAGTCCGGCCCGGGCCCCGAGCGCCGTGCGGTAGCGGTGTCAGGCGGGTCGGACACGGGCTGAGCATAGTGCAGTCCCTGATGGGCTCACACTGGCATTTCCGTCAGTGGTTACGACTCAGCGACGCCATAGAGTGATAGTTAAATGTCGAATGAAATCCACCATTACGGACTTGCGGTCAGCGATCTCGAGCGCTCGGTTGCGTTCTACTGTGAGCACTTCGGCCTGCGCGAGATCGCTCGCAACCATCTTGAGGGAGAGAAGATCTCCGCCCAGACGGAACTTGCGGACACCGAGATCGACGTGGCGCTGCTCGCTGGCAGCAACACGATCGTCGAGCTGCTCTGCTACCGCAAGCCCGTCGGCCGGCCATACACACTGCGGACCTGCGATCCGGGCGCGGCGCACGTGTGCATTGTGGTCGAGGACCTCGAGGTGACGGTTGCATCGATGGAGGCTGGCGGGGTGCAGCTCCACTCACGCCCGACGAAGTTGCTCGACAACGACACGAAGATGATCTACGTGAAGGACCCCGACGGCGTGATCGTCGAGCTGCTCGAGCCGACCCGCGAGGTCAGCGTCGAGAGTCTGCTAGCCCGCGCCGACGGCAGCGGCGCGCTGTAGATGGGTCTTACTCAAGGTAAAGGCGGCGGCGCGCTTTCGACTGGCTCAGAGGAGCTGGGCCGCTCTCGGCCTGCGATGCTTCTTCGGGGAACACGACGACGACGGACGCGGTCACGGCGCGCTCCGCCGACAACGAGATCTACATGTTGAGCACGGCACGCCGCCGCCCGCCCGCGATGTTAGCCCTCGGTAATCACGGTCCGAGCCGACGGTCACGGCGTCTCCGGCGCACCTGCAGGTCAGGATCGACAACTCGAGCACCGTCAGCGCTTCGAGAGGATCGCCGGCCTAGGTGCGATCCCGCCAGCAGCTTCTAGACCAACGAACGCCGCTGGGGCGCCGACGGCTGGCCTGACGATCGGTCAGTCAGCCAAAATCACGCTGACGTCGCCGACACCGGTTCGAGGGCTCGCTGCTTGAGATTGGTGTCCTCGAACAAGCGCTGCACCCGATTGGCCCGAGTGGTGTACCGGCCCCCGTTGTCGCTGCTCGGCGATGGCGTTGAACGCGACCCCCTTGCCGCAGGGAAAGAAGTCGCAGCGTCTCGCAAGTAACGATTTTCGCGGCTGGCGACAGATGCTGGCAGAGTCCTGTGTCTATCGCAGCTGGGAGTAGCGCGACGGGGGCGTGGGCGGACGATGCTTCTATCTCACCCTCGTAAAGGATCACTTGACATCTGCTGCTGTCGCCCGGATCCTCGCCGAAACGACCACGTGACCATGTGAGGTTCGCAGCGGCCGCCGAGACATCCAACCCGACGAGTCGCGGGTGCACGCCAGCAGTCTGGGATGCACACGACCCGTCGTGCCCAGTCAAGTCGGCTGTTGTGGTGTAACGCTCCGAGCTCGTCGTAGTTGACGTTCGCTGCTCAGGCGGCGTTGAGCTCGGCGACCTCCTGATGGTTGTGTTGTTGTTCGAGCGAGGAATCTCCATCCCGCTCGGTGGAGAGGATCAGTTGCATGGACTCGGCCGAGAGGTAGCGGCGTTGGACCAACCACTCGTCGTTTTGCTCGCTCAGGAGAGCGCCGGCGAGTCGGGTGACGGCGGCGTCGTTGGGGAAGATCCCGACGACGTCGGTGCGGCGGCCGATCTCCTTGTTGACCCGCTCGAGCGGGTTCGTGGAGCGCAGCTTGGTCCAGTGCTCGGGAGGGAACAGGTAGAAGGCGATCAGGTCCTCCTCGGCGTCTTCGAGCAGCCGGCAGACCTTCGGCGCGATCGGCTCAAGGCGAGAGATCACGTGGCCAATCCGCTCCCGCGCTTGGGTCTGACTCTCGGCGTTGAACACCTCCCTGAGAGCGGCGGCGACGAGGCCGCGTTGGTCGCGGCGGCAGTGGTAGAGCATGTCTCTGACGAAGTGGACCGTGCAGCGCTGCCAGGCCGACGTGAGCACTCGGGCGATCGCGGCCTTGAGCCCGTCGTGGTCGTCGGAGACCGCGAGCCTGACACCCGAGAGTCCGCGCTGGCGCAGCGAGCGCAGGAACTCGGTCCAGAACGCGCCGGACTCGACCTCGCCGACGTCCAGGCCGATCACCTCCCGCACTCCGGTCTCGTGCACGGCATAGGCGATCACGAGCGCCTTGGACACCACCCGACCGTGATCGCGGACCTTGACCTGCTTGGCGTCCAGCCACAGGTATGGGTAGGCGCCCTCCAGCGGCCGGGAACGGAACAGCTCGACCTGCTCATCCAGCGCCCGGCAGAGCGCTGAGACGCGGTCCTTGGTCATCCCCTCGATCCCCAGCTGCTCCACCAGGCGGTCGACCTTCCGGGTCGAGACACCGTTGACATACGCCTCCAGCACGGCCGCCACGATCGCCTGCTCTGAGCGCCGGCGCGGCTCCAGAAACGACGGGAAGTAGCTGCCGTGGCGCTTGCGCGGGATCAACAGCTCGATCTCACCCACCCGCGTCTCCCACGGCCGCGACCGATAACCGTTGCGATGCGTGACCCTCGACTCCGGCGCGATCTCTCCCAACTCGGCGCCGATCTCACCCGAGATCTCGGCCTCCATCAACTCCCGGGCGACCAGCACGACCGCCTCCCTGACGAAATCCTCAAGCCGCCCATCACGCGTCTGGGCGACGACGTCGGCAACCGTCATCCTCTGACCTTCGGCCATCGTGGTGCTCCTTCTCATCGGACTGCGGGAACCGACCGACGAGCTTGGACGCCACGGTGGTCGGAACCACTACGCGGCGCTCGTTACACCACTTCTACCGCCTTGACCTCGTGCCCGCTGCTCTCGCGCTTCGCTGCTCGCGTGTATATCGGCGCCACCTCGTATCGGTTTCGTTCGTTGCGCGGACGGCAACGTCGTCGCATCTGCTCCCGGCGGGAGCGGTCCCAGTCGTCGTCCGTGACCACGCGGTTGCTTGGGACGAGGACCCCGCGGCGACACCGGCCCCGGGATTGCCCGACGCAGCCAGATCCGGACGCCCGGCGCCGGTGTCCTACGATCTCGGACCGTGGGCACGAGTCCCGACGACGCTGTCGCAGAAAGAGTCAGATCGCAAGCCGTCAACGTGCTGCGAGGGATGCTCGCTGGCGACCGGATCGGCCTCCCAGACTACGAGCAGGCCGTCGACCGGCTCTTCCGAGCCACCACGGAGTCGCAACTCAGCGCAGTGCTTTGTTCCCTGCCGCCGCCGGTGACGCTGACCCCTCCCGAACGCCGACTCGACCAGCCGCTCAAGATCCGGAGCGGGATGGGTCGGCTCCGGATCGGTCAGCGGTGGCAGCTCGCGAGACAGACGACCGTCCGTGCCGAGCTTGGAAGCGTGACAATCGATCTCACCGAAGCTGAGTTCGACGACCTTAACATCGACCTCAGCATCTATACCGGCTGGGGCACTATCACGATCATCGTCCCTCCAGGCGTGGGCGTTCAGATGCTGCGCAGCCACGGCACCGTCAGCTCCCGGATCGGCCCGGCGATTCCTGGCTTTCCGCTGGTCAGGCTGAACGCACGGACGAACATAGGGCGGATCCGGCTACGCACACGAGATGACGCTCGACGCAGGCGACTCTTCAATCTCCCCCGCCGCACGAATAACCAGCTCCTGAGATAGCTACCTAAAACCGCGTGCAGTGCGCGCGAGCATTACCCGGCGCACACGGGCGGGCGCCCGACCCACGGGCCCGTGACAGGAGGGCAACCGAAGCACAAATCGACGCGGAGATACATTCGGCCGGAGAGAACCGCCGCAAGCCGGATCCTCCGGCACGCGCACGTGCGCCTCGGCCTCACCCGGGTTGATGATGGCCGTGCGGACATCAGTTCGAGCACTCCCAACGTCGTCGACGGCGAGCTTCCCGTCGACTCTCACCCTTCAGCCGGGGCGAACATCGCTCGCAGACCGGTGATCTTGATCCGCGCGCGCATTTTGTGGCGCACGTTGATGGAAAGGATCAACGGGGTCATCTGCTCCACGATCCGTGGCATTTCCAGCCGGCCGCAGTCGACGGCGCGCAGCCCGGGAATCAGCGACACGAACTCCCCCCAAGCCTGGCCTTGTCGTGCTTCCGGTCGCCACAGACAAGCACGTCGTCGTCGAGCTCGTGGAGCGGAGACGACGCAGACACCCTCATGGACCATCTCCTACGTCGTCGTCGAGCTCGTGGAGCGGAGACGACGCAGACACCCTCATGGACCATCTCCTGTGCCTGCTGGGGATCGATGCTCCGGCCGCATTGCCGCACTCCCGGCCGCCGATCTAGGCTGTGCGGGACGAAGATCCGCTTCGCCGTCAGCCCCCACGCCGGATCCCTCTCCCGCCCGACATCGTCGCGTTCGCCAAGTCGCTTGAGGCCGCTGGCTTCGAATGGGCTGTGGCTATCGGACCTCCCAGTCGCCCCGGTGTTCGACCTGCTGCTCGGGCTCGCGCCCGCTGCCGGACGGACCGAGCGGCTGCATCTTGGCGCCAACCTGGTCCCCTTCGGCCGGAACCCATTCCTGCTGGCCAAGGAGCTGGCTCAGCTCGATCAGCTCTCCGACGGCCGACTGCTGCTCAGCTCCGTCACCGGCCTCGACCAGCCAGGAGAGCGCGACGCGCTCGGGCTCGACGGCGCGTCCCGTCGCGACGTGCTCGAGGAGGTGCTCGGCTTGCTCCGGACCTGGTGGGCGGGCGAGGCCGTCGACCATCACTCCGACCGCTGGGCATTCGACCACCTGGCACCAGCGGCGCGTCCGCTTCAGGCTCCGCTCGAGGTGTGGCTGGGCGGCCGCGGACCCAAGGCGCTCGACCGCGTCGGGCGAATCGCCGATGGGTGGCTGGGCGCTCAGCTGACCCCCTCCGAGGCCAGACCCGCCCGGCTCCACATCCAATAAGCGGCGCGCTATGCCGGGCGCGAGGTCGGGTCCGAGCACTTCGGGATGAGCATCCGCCACGCCTGCGTCACCCCGTCGACCGAGCTGCTGGCTCCGCTCGCCGCCCGCCGTCCCGACGTCGACCCGCTCGCCTTCGTACCGGTCGGCCGGACCGCACTGCGGGGCTTCATCGACGGATCCGTCGACGCCGGCCTGTCGAAGTTCGTCGTCGGCCCAGTCGCCCCGCTGGAGTCTGGGCGGAGGAAGCGGACTGGCTCGTCGACGCGATCCTCGACCTTCAGACCTAACGCATACCTACCATTGTGGGTCGGTCGCATCCCCGCTCGGGTCGGGCGAGTCGCTGAACCGGCCCTTCCGCTGGTCGCGTCTTCGGCGTTCGGTGCTTCTCCGCGCCGGAGCCACCCCCTGACCGTCAGTCCGTGCCCGTGAGCACGTCCTGGCGGTGGAAGTCCATCCCGAACTCGTCGCCCGAGATGCTCGTGACCCCGCTGTTATCGATGAACTGCAGCGCGCTCGGAATGATCTTGAAGAAGGTGATGTTCGTGGTTGATGCCCCGGAGGACGGCGACGGGAACTTGTCGGCGAACAGGCCGACGACCTTGGCCACCTCGTCGCCCGAGGAGACCTGCTCTGCATTCCCCGTCCCTTGAATGCCCTTGGCCCGGTTCCAGTCCTCGACATACTCGTCAATAGCGAACGATGTCCGGGGGTTGCTCCGCAGATGAGTGGCGGTGGTCGACGTCGGGCGAGCCCAGAAGTACAGCGTTGGCCCCTCGTTGGCGTACATGAACGTGCTGGCATGCGGGTCCCCATGCGGGGAGGCGGTGGCCAGCGTGACTGTCTTTTGTGACGCGAAATAATCAAACACCTGTCCAGGGATCTCTTGCACGATCATCGACCTCCAATTTGTCCGCCACGGAGCCTGTCCAGCACCACGTGGGCTCGCTCGTTCGGAGTCGCCACAGTAGCCCATCGCCGCGTATGGCATATCGCGGCGACCATCCGATCACCGGTGCATCGCGGCTGGGCAATAGGCGACCGACGGTCCAGTTGAGCCATGTTTAAAACTCCGCTGTTGTGGGCCGTTTCGGCGCTCTCGTTGTTGACATGCCGCGTCGGCTCCGGCTTGGGCGCCGGAGCCTTTGAATGCTGCGACGCTTCCTGCCGACGTTCTCTCTCGACGAAGAGCGGCGTGCAGCTTGACATGGTTGGCGCGAGAATGGAGCGCGCCCTGGATGCCGCTTCGCCCGCCCTGTGGACTGGATCGGTTCGCCGGTGTCTGCTGGTTGCGACCTGCCGTCGGACTGTAGAACTAGAGTACGAATGCAAACGGAGCCTGTGGCGGGTCGCGCTCGCCCCGGCGGCCGTGCGTGCCAAAGGTCGTGCGATTCAGTCGGGCAGCAGGTGTGGCTGGCGTTGCGGTCGGCGAGGTCGGCACGCGGGTGGATTGACGATTAGCGGGGGATCGCGGGTGCCATCCATGGCATCGATGCCGCGGGCGGCGGCTTTCCTCACCACGTGGGTGAGGTGCGAGTGGGGCGGCTCCTCGTTGTTGCCCTGGCCGACGCGGGTCGAGGTAGGCTGCTCTCTCCGAGGAAAGCTGAGAAGGCGGTGTCGAGATGGCGGTCAGGGCAGCAAACGCGGAAGCTGAGCTGATCGACACGGTTTGTTCGCGGGTCCGCCAGCGGCTGCCGGGCGAGCAGGTCACTCCCTGTGAGTCATTCGTCCGTCAGTACTACCACCGGGTTCCCGCCGAAGATTTGATCGCGCGCGATCCGCTGGATCTGTACGGGGCCGCGGTGTCGCATTGGAACCTCGCGCAGAAGCGTCCGGCGGGCAACGCAAAGGTCTCGGTCTACAACCCGGACTTCGAGCAGCACGGATGGCGCTCTCCCCACACGGTGATCGAGATCGTCAGCGACGACATGCCGTTCTTAGTCGACTCGGTCACGATCGAGCTGAGTCGTCAGGGCTACTCGATCGATCTGATGATCCATCCCGTGATTCGGGTTCGACGAGATGAGGAGGGCGTGCTGCTGGAGGTGCCTGACCCCGTCGCCGCCGGCGACGGCGTGATGACTGAGTGGGTCATGCATGCTGAGGTGGTGCGCGAGACCGACCCCGATCGCCTGCGCGAGCTCAGCGAGGGTGTCGAGCGGGTGCTCGGCGATGTGCGTCGGGTCGTCGAGGACTCGCCGGCGATGCGGGGACGCGCCGTCGCCCTGATCGACGAGCTCGAGCGGAACCCGCCGCCTGTCGACGCCGTCGAGCGCGAGGCGGTGAAGGCTTTCCTTCGGTGGCTCGCGGACGACCACTTTACGTTTCTGGGCGCTCGCGAATATGACCTCGTTGTCGATGGCGGCGAGGCCGGGCTGAGCGCGATTCCCGGCTCTGGTCTGGGGATGTTGCGAGGGGCGCCGGTGCATGCGTACACGAAGCTGCGTCCTAAGGCGCTCGAGATCGCACGCGGCCGCCATCCCCTGGTGCTGACCAAAGCCAACTCGCGCGCGACCGTGCACCGTCCTGCCTACCTCGACTACATCGGGGTCAAGCGGTTCGGACCGGACTGTGCCGTCATGGGTGAGAGTCGGTTCCTCGGGCTCTACACCGCGGCCGCGTACAAGGAAAACACCCGCGAGATCCCGGGATTGAGCGGCAAGGTTCGTGCGGTGCTCAGCCGAGCGGACTTCCCAGCCGGTAGCCACGAGGAGTCCGCCCTTGCCGAGATTCTCGAGTCCTATCCGCGCGACTCGCTGTTCCAGGTTAGGACCGATGAGCTGTTTGCGCTCGCTATGGGAGTCCTGGGGCTCGGCGAGCGCCAGCGCGTTCGGTTGTTCGTCTGTCGCGACCGGCTCGACCGGTTCGTCGATTGTCTGATCACGATCCCTCGCGACCGGTACCACACGGACAACCGTGAACGCGTGCTCAGCATCCTGCTCGGGGCCTTCGGCGGCGTCCTCCTCGACTGGCGAGCACAGCTAACGGAGTCGGTGCTGGTCCGCGTCTACTACCGAGTGCGATGCCCCAAGGGCATTCCGGACGAGGTCGATGTGGGCGAGATCGAGGCGCGACTGGTTGCTGCGACACGCGCCTGGAGCGATGATCTTCGCGATGCGCTGATCGAGGAGTACGGAGAAGAGTCCGGATCGGATCTGCACAAACGCTACGAGGCGGCGTTTCCGCCCGGCTACAGAGCGGACTGGGTCGCGCGCTTCGCCGTCATGGACATCGCCCGGATCGAGCAGCTCGCGTCCTTGGATGAGCCGATCCTGAACCTCTACCGGCCGCTGGAGGCGCCGGAGGGTGTCGTTCGCTGCAAGGTCTTCAGCTCGAGCGGCGTATCGCTATCGAATGTGCTGCCGACGTTCGAGCATATGGGTGCCAAGGTGCTCGACGAGCGGCCGTATGAGATCTCGCCGCGGGATCGGGCGCCGGCGTGGATCTACGACTTCACCCTGCAGGTCGCGGTGACCGATACCGAACGCGTGCGCGACAACTTCCACGAGGCGTTCCTCGGAATCTGGCGTGGCGAGCTCGAGGATGACGGACTCGGCGGTTTGATCCTGGCGGCCGGGCTCGCGGGACGTGAGATCACCGTGATCCGCGCCATTGGCAAGTACCTGCGTCAGGCCGGTATCCCATTCTCGGGCGCCTATATGGTGCGAACGCTGCTCGCGCATCCGGAGATCGCAACAATGCTGCTGGGGCTATTCGTTGCGCGCTTTGATCCAGATCGGCGCGACGACTTGGTTGCCGATCAGATCAGCGAGGAGATCGGGGAGGCGATCGACGCGGTCGAGAGCCTCGACGAGGACCGAATTCTGCGCAGCTTCTTGGATGTGGTCCGGGCGATTCTCCGCACGAATTTCTTCCGGGTGGACGCCGAGGGCCGCCCCGCGCCGTATCTGTCGTTGAAGCTCGACCCCTCTCGGGTGCCGCTGCTGCCGCTGCCTCGGCCACAATTCGAGGTCTTCGTCTACTCGCCGCGGGTCGAGGGAGTTCACCTCCGCGGGGGTCGGGTGGCGCGCGGCGGCATTCGCTGGTCTGACCGTCCAGAGGACTTCCGGACGGAGATCCTCGGGTTGATGAAGGCGCAAATGGTCAAGAACGCGCTGATCGTTCCGGTCGGCGCGAAAGGCGGCTTCGTGGTCAAGCGGCCGCCGCCGGAGGGCGGCAGGGAGGCTCTGCTCGAAGAGGCCATCGCCTGCTATGAGACCTTCCTGTTAGGTCTGCTGGATGTCACCGACAGCATTGTGGGCGGCGAGATCGTGGCTCCCGAGCAGGCGGTCTCCCACGACGAAGGCGATCCTTACCTCGTGGTGGCAGCGGATAAGGGAACCGCCTCGTTCTCCGACATCGCCAATGGGGTGTCGGTGCGGTCCGCGTTCTGGCTCGGAGACGCGTTCGCATCAGGGGGCTCCAACGGTTATGACCACAAAGAAATGGGGATCACCGCGCGCGGCGCCTGGGAGTCGGTCAAGCGGCATTTCCGTGAGCTCGGAACCGATGTCCAGGCCGCCGACTTCACGGCCGTCGGAATAGGCGACATGTCGGGCGACGTATTTGGAAACGGCATGTTGCTCTCGCGACACGTCAAGCTGCTCGCCGCGTTCAACCACACGGACGTGTTCCTCGACCCTGATCCGGATCCTGAGACGAGCTACGTGGAGCGCGAGCGCCTGCTCGCGCTGCCACGCTCGTCATGGAGCGACTACGACCGGTCGCTGCTCTCCGAAGGCGGTGGTGTTTACCTGCGGACGGCGAAGTCGATCCGAGTCTCATCCGAGGTCAAGGAGGCACTCGCGATCGAGGCCGACGAGCTAACGCCTAACGATCTGATCCGGGAGATCCTGAGGGCACCCGTCGACCTGCTTTGGAACGGTGGTATCGGCACCTACGTCAAGGCGTCAACCGAAACTCACGCGGACGTCGGCGATAAGGCCAACGACGCGGTCAGGCTGGACGCGAGCAATCTTCGCTGCCGGGTGGTCGGTGAAGGCGGCAATCTCGGGTTCACGCAGCGCGGCCGGGTCGAGTACGCGCTCGCGGGCGGCCGGATCAACACCGACGCGATCGACAATGCCGCGGGGGTCAACTGTTCAGACCACGAGGTCAATATCAAGATCCTGCTCGACTCGCTCGTCGCCGTTGGCGACATGACGCGCAAGCAACGGAACCAGCTGCTGATCGGGATGACCGATGCGGTTGCCGAGCAGGTTCGATACGCAAGTTACACGCAGACCCAGGCGCTCAGCCTTGCCGTGGCGCAGGCAGCGTCGATGGTGGACGTTCACGCCAGGCTGATCACCGATCTGGAGCAGGTCGCGGGTCTGGATCGCGAGCTTGAGTCTTTGCCGAGCGAAGAGGCGATCAACGATCGAAAGGTCCACCGACAGGGGCTGGTCGCGCCGGAGATTGCGCTGCTCATGGCGCATACCAAGATCCACCTCTACGCCTGTTTGTTGGACTCAGACCTGCCGGAGGACGAGTTCCTCAGCCGCGAACTGGAGCGGTACTTCCCGGCGCCCTTGCCGGAGCGCTGCGCTAGGCAGATGCGCGCGCACAGGCTCCGTCGCGAGATCATCGCAACCGTCGTCGCGAACCAGCTCGTCGACCGCGCCGGAACCACGTTCGTGTTTCGGCTCGGTGAGGAGACCGGTGCATCACCCGCTCTGCTGGCCCAGGCGTACGCGGCGGCGCGCGAGATCCTCGCCATGCCAGCGTTTTGGTCCGCGGTAGAAGCGCTCGACAACCAAGTAGCCGCGGAGACACAGCTGAAGATGCTGATTGAGGGTCGCCGACTCGTGGAGCGCGCCACGCGCTGGCTAGTGACCGCATACCCCGACCACATCGACGTCGCCAGAACCATCAACTACTTCGACCAAGGAGCCGGCATGGTCCGAGCGGCGCTCCCGGGAATCCTCGACGGCACCGACCGCGCCGCATACGAAGATTGGAAGAACGAACTCCAGGCCGCCGGCGTGCCGCCACCTTTGGCCGCCACCGTTGCCGGGATGCCGTCGATGATCGCTCTGTTCGACGTCATCGAGGCGGCCGCTACGACAAACCGTGAGCCGGACGACGCTATGTGGGTCTACTTTCGATTGGCGTCCCGGATCGGGCTCAACTGGCTGCGTGACCGGATCATCGACCTACCCCGCACGGACCTATGGGAGGCGTTGGCGCGCGCCGCGATGCGAGACGACCTCTACAACCTGCAGCGCTTGCTCACCCAGGACGTGCTCGAGCGCGGCGGTCGGGGCGACGATTGCGAGGCGGCGATCAATGCCTGGGAGCAGGGGAACCAGCGCGCGCTTGACCGGTATCTCGGCATCCTCGACAACATCAAGGCCTCCCGCAGCTACAACACGACCACGCTGTCAGTGGCGCTACGCGAGGTCCGAAACCTGATCCGGAGCGTCGTCGGCTCAGCTCGCGGCGGCGCCGCTACCACTGCGTGACTCGATCGCCGCGCCTCACGACGCGGCTCGGTACGCCGTTCACGCGGTCGAGCGCGCTCCGCCGAGGTGCGGAGCTTGCCGTGCCGGGGCACCGGCGGGCAGAAAGAAGCTCTCGATCGACGTCGTCATCGAGCTATGCCCCTCGGAGTACTGCTTTCAGGGACAGCATCGGTTCCAGTTTCACGCCGCGACAGGCTTTTGTGGCCGACACGGCAGCGGATGACTCCGGGCAGCCCGCGCTGCGGTCCGGCGAAGCGCCCCGAAGCGGACGACTCCGACTCTGCGGACTCGCGAGCTGGCCCAGAACGGAAGCCGACTGGGACCGAGCCGCCAGCGGACAGGGCAGCGTCGTGCTCGTCCTGGACGGCACGTGGATGTGGGCCACGGCTGCTCAACTTCGTTCCGGATTCGTTCCGGAAACTCTCGCGAAATCAGTGGAATTTGCGGGCATCCGATCGCCATTCCTCGAACCGTCATGAGTCCGAAATAGTGTTGATTTGCAGGTAAAAATATATGGCAAGACTGTTGGCAGTACTGCTTGCCATGCAGAAGGTCGAGGGTTCGAGCCCCTTCAGCCGCTCCTCACGAAAGCCCCGCTAATTGCGGGGTTTTGTAACCGTTCAGTCGTTGGTCTCCATAACAAGGTTCGTGGTGGCTGGCGACGAATCTTGGGGGTATGGATCGCGCCGAGGCCGAGGCGATTTATGACGCGGGCCGGGATGTGTGCGTGCAGTTCATCCTCGAGCTTGCTTCACAGGTGGAGCGGCACGAGGAGCGGTTGGGACGGCTGGAGGAGCAGGCCCGGCGGGACTCGCGCACGAGTTCGAAGCCGCCGTCGTCGGATCCGCCGAAGACGCGGCAGCAGCGGCGGGCGGAGGCTCGGGCGAAGGCCAAGGAGTTGTTGCGCGGGGAGCGCAAGGCGGGTGGCCAGCCTGGGCACCACGGGTCGGGGCGGGAGCTGCGGCCCGAGGATCAGGT
>Ga0306920_100001545_pt1 | contig 28706 bp, 33 predicted proteins | sample flu12Cox44000170_FD_204666 | JGI IMG/M metagenome (GOLD analysis project Ga0306920, IMG submission 204666) | Lab enrichment of tropical soil microbial communities from Luquillo Experimental Forest, Puerto Rico - flux4day.12C.oxic.44.000.170 (v2)... | ecosystem: Environmental > Terrestrial >... | reverse complement strand
CGAATTGCGTTCGGGTAACCACGGGTCACAAGCCAACTTTCAAAGAGGAGACCTTGAAGATGAAACTCTATTACGGATTCTGTCAGGCCATTCGCACCGCGTAGGCGAGTCGTCCGCGACTCCTTCTGTTCTATCCGCAGCTATCGCCACGTAACGATCAGCCTAGATCCAACGAAGTTGGTCTCGAGGTTCACCCGAAAGGAACAGAAATGAAAGCCTTCGTGGCCGCAGCCACTGCCCTTCTCACGGTTCACGCGGCCTTCGCAGGGCCACTGCCGTCCACCTCGGACACAACCACCTATCATCGCGAAATGGCGGATGGAGTCGACATCTTCTATCGTGAAGCCGGCCCAAAGAACGCTCCTACGATCGTCCTTTTGCACGGATTTCCTTCGTCATCTCGCGAGTTCGATACGCTGATTCCACTGCTGGCGACCCGTTACCACCTGATAGCGCCCGACTTTCCGAGCTTTGGCCAGAGCGACACGCCGTCGCCGTCGACTTACAGTTACACCTTCGATCATTTGGCGCGGACGACCGACCTATTGCTCGATAAACTCAAGATATCGCGTTATTCGCTCTACCTTCACGATTACGGAGCACCTGTCGGCTTTCGTATTGCCGTGGCGCATCCGGAGCGCGTGCAGGCCTTGATCATTCAGGACGGCAACGCCTACAAGGAGGGCCTCGGCTCCAAATGGGCGAAGATTGCGGAATATTGGTCGGACCCGGTTGCCCACCCGGAGGTACTCGATGCCTTCCTGTCGCTTGAGGCGACGCGACAGAGACACACTGCAGGAACCTCTCACCCTACATTCATCTCTCGCAACCAGGTCAACGCGAGATCCAAGCGGAACTTCTCCACGACTACAAAACGAATGTGAACTCCTATCCGGCGTGGCAGGCGTGGCTGCGTCAACACAAGCCGCCGACGCTCGTCGTTTGGGGGAAAAATGACCCATCCTTCGTCGCCGCCGGTGGGGAGGCATTCAAGCGTGATTTGCCGGATGCCGAGATCCACCTTCTCGATGCCGGGCACTTCGCACTCGACGAGAAAACAGATGAGATCGCAAGTCTCATCCTAGCCTTCATGACCAGACATCCGGCATGACCATCATCCGGGCTCGGCTCGCGCGATGGGTATCATCTAATTCGCGCAGGGCACCCCAGATATCTTGCTACGTGCCCAAAGAAAGTACTCGACCAGCTCCAGAAAACCAGAACCGCGAAGGGACCGCTTATGACCAGGATTCAATACCGCAAGGCCGATGTCGACGGGTTCAACGTGTTCTACCGGGAAGCCGGCCGGGCCGATGCGCCCGTGTTGCTGTTGCTTCACGGATTTCCCAGCGCGGGCCATATGTTTCGTGAACTGATCCCCGCGCTTGCGGATCGGTTTCGCCTCATCGCGCCGGACCTGCCGGGGTTCGGCCAGTCCGACATGCCGTCCCGCGAGAAGTTCGCCTACACCTTCGCCGGACTGGACACCGTCATGGAGCGGTTCACGGAGGTGATCGGTCTCTCGCGCTTCGCGATCTACGTTTTCGACTACGGCGCGCCGACCGGCTTTCGCATCGCCGTTCGTCATCCCGAGCGTATCACAGCAATCATCTCGCAGAACGGCAACGCCTACGAGGAGGGACTGAGCGACGGCTGGAATCCGATCCGCGCCTATTGGAAGGACCCATCGGAGGCGAACCGCGCGACGCTACGGGCCTTTCTGTCGCCTGAGACGACGATCTGGCAATACATCCACGGAGTCGCCGATCCTTCCCTAGTGTCTCCGGACGGATATTCGCTGGACAATTTCTATCTAGGGCGTGCCGGCGCCCATGACGTGCAGCTCGATCTTTTTGGCGACTACAAGAGCAACGTCGCCATGTATCCAGAGTTTCAGGCCTACTTTCGCAAGCACAAGCCACCCCTCCTGGCGGCCTGGGGCAAGAACGATCCGTTCTTCCTGCCGCCGGGCGCCGAGGCGTTCAAACGCGATATTCCGGGAGCCGAAGTGCGCTTCTTCGATACGGGCCACTTTGCCCTCGAAACCCACGGCGCGGAGATCGCCGCTACGATTCGGGATTTTCTTCCGCGCGCCGGATGAAAAGCGGCGATCGCGGGAGTTTGCGTCGGCGCAACGAGGGAGGGGCCGCAGTCTCGTGTATTGAGGGCGAGCCTTCTTCATCTCATGAGGCGACTACAGCCGCGATGTCCGCCGCCAGTACCGCCGCCAGTCGCCGTTCAATCCCGCTCGCCGGTCAAAGGACACCCCTAAACCTGTCATTTTTTCCAGCGCATCAAAGCATATCGGGCCACTGCTGGACTAAGGGCGACTTCCGCATTGGGCGCTTTGGCCCCGAAAGCGGACATCGGTTGAGCGCATTGGAATGTCTGCTAAGGGCCAATTTGAGACTAATGCAGCGCAACAAGACGGTCTATTGGATCACCTCGTCGGCGCGGGCACCGGGAATTTAACCGCGAACAAAAGCGCGAGCCCGATAAGCCCCGCGCTACTTTGAGTGGCGGTTCTCTGCCGAAGTCAGTTTGCCGCATTTGCAGCGGAATATGCGAAGCGTTTGACCGTCCTTTGGACTGGTGATGCTGAGTATAAGCTCAGCCTTCCGATCGCATCGGACACAACGAGTTACATCCGCTTCAAACGCGGTACTTTGAAGGGTCATGGGACAGGTAGTCAGCCGATACGCAGATTTTCGGCGGCCGTTTTGCCAGTCCGCGTCGTCACGAGCTCGTAGCTGATCTTGGCGCCATCAACGAGACCGGTGTAACCGGCCCGTTCAACAGCCGAGATATGGACAAACACGTCCGGCCCGCCTCCGTCTGGCTTGATGAAGCCATACCCCTTCGTCCCGTTGAACCACTTCACTGTCCCCATAGCCACTTCGCAATTCTCCCAACAAAAAGAACGATTGAACCAATGTGATTCTTCTGTCGATCTAGCGGCAATCCAACGGCAAAAAGCCGTCGCTGAATCGGCACGGCGACGGCTATCGGCCATAATTGTTAAGGTTTTGTTACCATCTCAGCATTCTGGCATTTGCCAGCAGTCGCTGCCTGTTGCACCTCCTCTGGCAGCCTGGTCGAGATCGGGCCGGGGGCTGCGTGGCGCAATCATGGGCGCATGCCTGCGACCGACCCCCGCAAAAGATTCCGACTTGGGATTTTTATCAACGCGGCCATCCGATTTTTTTTGTTTTTCGAATCGCTGTTTTGGGTAAGGGGCAATTGATACTTGGCGGGCGGCACCCACAATCTCTAGCGGCTTCACCTCTGCGTCGATCGGCGGATTCATTGGGCTATGCTGCCGCCTGCCATCAATCGCCCCACCAAGATCACCTTCGCCGACATGCGCGAACAAGACGTGCGCGGGTTAGCTGCGGCTTTGCCTTGGCCCGAGGCGAAAAAAAATGGTGAACTGCACAATGATTAGCTCCGTGAATCTCAACGCCGTCAAAGCCAGCCTTTCGGGCGAAAGAAGCCGCTCCTCAAAGCTTGCAATCAGGTTTTCGACCTCATCGACCGTCATCGCTCTTGGAGTCTTTGCGCCGGGACGCAACGATGCAACAGCGGAAGGCGCACGCAGACATTTCTCACCTATCAATTCAGGCTTTGCGATGCGGCCACCATCATGTATTTGGAGGATCGCAAGCCCCCCCGAAGCGCGCATCGCCTCGGCGAGCCGGCGAAGGCTGGACAAATGTCCATCGTGTATCGCACCTATTCCCTGCCAAGAGCGCCCGTCCTGTTTGACGTAAGCGGCAGAAGAAATAGTAGCGCCAAAGCCACTGGCAGCACGTCGTCGGACAAATTCGAGTTCGCTTTCGGTGGCCGTCCCATCTTCATGGAGAATCCGTTGTCAGCGGGGCAATGACAAACCGATTTGCCATCTCTCGTCCGCAGTTGAACCGAAATGGAGACCAAACAACCATTCAAAAACTCCTAATATTCCTCAAATTGAGCGCCAGTTTACCTCTTACGTGCGGGTCTGGGTGTTGAAATTGTTGCGGGTCCCAAAATATCGCGCTGACTTTATTTTTCTTCGACCGTTGTGTCTTGCTCTCGACGAGGCCTGCTACTACACGCACAGGACTTGCAGCGCCGCATTCATCGTGTGAACGGGAAACGAAATGGATCTCGAACTCAAGGGCAGGACAGCAGTGGTGACCGGCACCAGCATCGGGATCGGCCGCGCCATAGCCAAGGGGTTGGCCCAGGAAGGCGTAAGCGTCGTCGGTGTGGCACGGCGGAAGGAACTGCTCGACACGCTCGTGCAGGAGGTCAAGGCGGCTGGCGGCACCATCATTCCGCTGGTGCAGGACCTAGTGGCCGAGGGCGCGGCGGACCAGCTCGCCGCGAAAGCCGCGGCCGAGCTCGGGCATGTCGACATTCTCGTCAACAATGCCGGCGGCAGCCGACCGCTGCCGGTCGATGCACCCGACAGCGCCTGGGACGAAGCGATCGCGCTCAACTTCACTAGCTACCGCAAGATCGCGCACGCGCTGCTGCCGCAGATGATCGCGCGCAACTGGGGCCGCATCATCAACATTACCGGCAAGTCCGAGCCGGAGGGGCTGAACGCCGCCTTCGCCGCCAAGGCCGCCGTCCATGCATGGGCCAAGGGTCTGTCCCGCGAGGTCGGCAAGCACGGCATCACCATCAATTGCATCCCGCCCGGACGGATCATGAGCGAGCAGATCCGCCGCAACTATCCGCCGGATTATCGGAAGAAATTTGCCGAGGAGGAAATTCCGGTACGCTATTGGGGCGAGCCGGAAGATCTCGCCGCCCTCGCCGTATTCCTGGCTTCGCCCAAGGCGCGCTACATCACGGGAACGGTGATACCGGTCGACGGCGGATTGCGCCGCTATCAGTTCTAGCCGCATTCTTCCAAGCAATGTCCATCCTTCACCGCAACTGTGCATCACGTCCCCACGCGCGTGACCGCCCCGGGGCGCGGTCCTAGCTGGAGCGAGGACGCGACTCGGATAACGCTACAGGGCATGGCGACTGACGGCAAACCGCAAGCCAGTCCGTTCCAAATCCCTGCATCGCGGGATTTCGATCCGGCCGCGTAATGTCCGCTTTACCCCCGAAAGCGGACATGGATCAGCACCGTCGTGATGTCGCTAAGGGCCAATTCCAGACATTGGACGCCGCCGAGTGATGCTCCATCAGCCGGCCAGGGTAGCGAGGGAAGTCGCCGCTCTGGGGTCTACGACGATGACTCCGTTCGCAGCGCGCGCACCGCTGCCCTGATCATCGCGACGTTTTCCACCTCGGCGTTGCTGTCGTGATGCTGACGCCACGCGCTTTGGATTGCAACGACCACCTGCTCGGTCGGATTGACGAAGATCACCTGGCCAAAGGCGCCGTTCGCCGCAAAGGCACCGTTGTTGACGCCTCCCGCGTCGCGGTGATCGACTTCGCGGTCGAGAAGCTGGGCCACCGGCTCTCCGGGCCGTTGCCCATGCCGTAGCGCTCCAGCGCGATCTCGCCGTGCTTCAGGATCAAGCAGCCCGGCCGTGCGGCGGCGGACCATGTAGTCGCTAAGGCCGAGTCGCACCCCGCCCACCTCAAAGGTCAGATCCGCGAGCGAACGGGCGTGGGGCGGGAACGGCCGCACCACGTCGCCGCGCCGTATGACGCGCACCGGCCAGACCTGGCTCAGGTTGGGGAAAGTCGGCGCCTGGTTTTCGGGCGTCGTGTCCAGGATGTTCGGAGCCCTCTGCTCCGGTTCGGCGTCGCCGCGGTTCATGCCAGCACCTCGCCAACACCTGCGTGCTCGACATCGATGCGCGCGCCGATCGGCGCTGTGACTTCAGCCTTCGTCCGTGTGCGACAGGCCATGAATAGCCCCTCCGTTCGATGAGATGACGCCAAATCGCTCGGAACGGCGAGGCTTGCAAAGCAAATTAAGTTGGCTTGCGGTGGTCTCGCCCCGCTGGCATGCTGACGGCCGACCGTAGGGGAGACATAGCCCGCCAGGGGTTTGCGAATGTCCGCTCAGGGTCATAAGCAGACATCGGCCGATGTCTGCGCAAATTTCCGCTTTACCCCCGAAAGCCGACATCAGAGTCACGCATCGCCATGTCTGCTTAGGCGACATCGCCGGCCCTTCACTCCCTTACATCGTCCGCGGCAAGGGCGAGCGATGGGTCGAATCAACTCCCTACCAGTCCGGCAGCCTTCAAGGCCGCCGCGATGATCGGGCCGGGCGCAACGCTCGGCGGCGTGCCGGGCAGCGCTGTGGGAAACTCCGGAACCGGGAGACCTGCGGCCTTGAAGGCTGCCGCGATCACGGCGTTAGGGTCGATTGGGTAATGCGTCTGCCGCTTTTCATCCTCAGCAAGCCAGGTTTCGGCCAAACTGTGCACGCCTTTGGCGGCTGCTCCAACGATGACAAGGGCGCCGCCGTCAGTTGGAATCTGAATGGTTGTTGACACCGGCGCCGCGGCACGTGGCATTTCAACCAGAGACTCGTGCAGGCGAAAGAAGCGTGCGATGTGATGCGTAGAGGAGATTCCCGCATCCAGGAAAAATGCACCGGTAGAGCCGCAACGCTCTCCCGCCGTCGTCGCGAGCGGCACGCCATGCATCATGCCGCTGATGGAAAACGCCTCGATCAGTGCCTCGCCGTTTGCGTCGCTCCATACGCGGCGCGTGTGGTTCTCGATATATTCAAGGTACGAGGGACCCTCAGAAATCCCGTGCACGTTAGTCCATTGCCGAATGATCTCTTCACCGTTGGAAGGTCTCACGATGGGATCGTTAGCGCCGTGCCATACTGAGATTATCGGCCACGGCCCGCGATGTCTGGATGCGGCTCGTACGCGATCGCCAAGCGCCTGCGCGGCATGTTCCTGCTCGGTGAACATGGCCTCGAAGGCTTGTTGAACGTTGCTGGCGCACCCATAAGGCAGTCCGGCAATGATGGCACCGCCGGCAAAAACCTCCGGGTATGTTGCGAGCATAACTGAAGCCATGGCGCCGCCGGCCGAGAGGCCCGTCACGAAGACTTTGCGGCGATCGGCAGCAAATGTCGCGATGGCGTGCTCGACCATCTCCCTGATCGAACGCGCCTCGCCATGGCCGCGCGCGATGTCGTCCAGCAAAAACCACGAAAAACAATTCTTCGGATTGTTCGCAGGCTGCTGCTGCGGATAGACGACCGCGAAGCCGAGGCTATCGGCAAGCGACGACCAACCGGTTCCGTGGTCATACTCTACGGCAGTCTGGGTGCAGCCATGGAGCACGATAACCAATGGCGCCATGGGCGGCAGGTCTTTGGGAGCGTAGGCGAACATGCGAAGGTTGCCGGGATTTACACCAAAACCGGTCAGTTCTCGCAGCCGTGTCGGGCGGCGGGCGGGCGCCCCACCAGCAAGAGCCGCCCTCTTTCGGGCCGCGGCTAGAAGACCTTCGAATTTGCTTCGAAATTCGCGAAAGTCGCGCATCGGCACCACTCCATATTGCATCGCAAAATATAATTGTGCATTGCACCATGGCAAGCCTGAGATACGGAGTCAAGAACCGAGCGTATTTCGCGATCGTCAGCGCGACTTTATCGCTGCGAATGTCTCAGTTGGGTCATAAGCAGACATTTCACTGAATTCGATGGATGTCCGCTTTATCCCCGAAAGCGGACGTCACTGAGTGCGACTGGAATGTCCGCTTTATGCCACAAGCCGACATCTCGAGGTTATCCGATCGTGGGCAACTCTAGTTTGGGATAGACCAAGCCCGACCGAGAAGGACTGACAGGATTGCGTGAAGCCCGACGGCAGGCCAAAGAAGCACCCCCGCAAACTCCCCCGCGAGAGCGACGTAGCCCAAATAAAGCATCACGATTGAGCTATAGACGAGCATCCCGACGATTGGCGTAGCTGGCCAGCAGGCTATTCCCAAAGCAATCAGGGCGATGCCAGTGACCCGTGCTACCGGTACTGCGACCCCGGCAAACTGTTGACCGAGCAACAGTTGACCCACCATCGAGGGAACAACCAGCAGCGCCAATCCAGTCAAAACCTCGGCGACGGCGGCAAAGATCAGGATCTTTTTCATCGAGCCCATTCGATCATTTTGCATCAGTCGTTAGTTCTTGCCCAAAGTTTGCTGCTCCGGTTCGAGTTTGAAGGTCAGCTTGTTGATCTTGCCGGTGAACCTGAACGGAGGATCGTAGCGATACTCGATCAGCGCCAATCCAGTGCGCGTGTCCTGACCGATGTCGAAGCTTTCGTCCTCGGGGAACGTGATCGGCGTGGTGTGTTCCATCGAACTTCTCGCTACTTCCTTCCCGTCGACAGATAGCACGCCGGTGCCACCCTTGCCTAAGCCTGGCTCGGCCGATTTGAAATCGAACACGATGGTGTGTTTACCCGCCGTCAGCTCAGGCCCCTCCCACATCGTGCGTTTGAGGTCGAGCAGGTTGTACATGAAGACCACCTTGCCTCGATCAAACCCGAATTCGCCCTTGCTGAGGAACAGACCGTAGCCCCCGAAGCGACCACCCTGAGTGACGATCATGCCTTCCGCGCCACCCTCGGGGATCTCGACGTCGGCAGTGATCATGTAAGACTTGTTCTTGATGTCAGGCGCCGCGCTGTTTGGCGTGCCGATCAGTTCGCCCGAGTAGGTGAAGATCGTTCGCCCGGCTGTGAGGCTCGGGCGCGGCGTGTTCCAGCGCGCAAGCGTCGTATTGTCGAGCGGCAAGACGTTGTACTTCTTTGCCTCGGCGTAGAAGAGGTCCTGCATCTGCTTGAGCTTGTCAGGCATCTTCGCGGCGAGATCGTTGAACTGGGTCGGGTCCTCCAGCACATTGTAGAGTTCCCAGTTGTAGCCGCTGATCACGTCCGGCGGCGTCTTGGTGCTCAGCTCCTACGGCAGCGTCACCGGTGTCGTGGCCGCTACCCATCCGTCCTGATAGATGGAGCGATTACCGAGCATCTCGAAATATTGCGTGGTGTGCCGCGTGGGTGCTGCGGCATTGGCGTTGTCCCACGTGTACGCCATGCTGACGCCCTCGATTGGAATCTGCTTGATCCCATTGATGGTGTCGGCTTGCGAAATGCCGGCGGCTTCGAGGATCGTCGGCACGATATCAATGACGTGGTGGAACTGGCGGCGGATGCCACCGAGGTCGGTAATGTGGCCGGGCCACGACATCACCACGCCCTGGGCCGTTCCGCCGAAGTGCGACGGCACCTGCTTCACCCACTTGAAGGGTGTGTCCATCGCCCATGCCCAGCCTGCCGCGAAATGCGGGAACGTCCGCTCCGATCCCCAGAACGGATACCAGAGAACTGGTCTTTCACCGGCACGGGTACGCCGTTGAAGGTGGTGAACTCGTTCGGCGTCCCGTTGAGCATGCCTTCGGCACTCGCGCCGTTATCGCCGCCGATGTAGATGATCAGGGTGTTGTCGAGTTCACCGAGGTCTTCGACGGCCTGAATGACTCGCCCGATCTCATGATCGGCGTAGGCGAGATAGGCCCCATAGACATCCGCTTGCTTGATAAAGAGCTTCTTCTCGTCGAAGCTTAGGGAGTCCCACTCGGGTAAGTCTTTCGGCCAAGGGGTCAACTTGGCATTCTCAGGCATGATGCCCAGCCGCTTCTGGTTGGCGAAGATTTTCTCCCGCACCTTGTTCCAGCCTTCGTCGAACAGGTGCATGTCGCTAATCTTCTTGATCCACTCCGGCGTCGGATGATGCGGCGCATGAGTGGCGCCCGGCACGTAATACACGAGCCACGGCTTGCCGGGCGCGATCTCCTTCAGCTGTTTCATGTAGTGGATGGCCTCATCGGCCATCGCCGTCTCGAGGTTCCAGCCGGGATTGTTCAGGTAGGGATAGATTGCAGTGGTGTTGCGGAACAGGTTCGGCTGCCACTGGCTCGCATCGCCGCCAACGAAACCATAGAAGTACTCGAAGCCCATCCCGTTCGGCCATTGCTCGAACGGCCCGGCCTGGCTTGCCTGGTAGAAGGGTGTATTGTGGTCCTTGCCGAACCACGAGGTCGCATAGCCGTTCGCCTTCAAGATGGTGCCGATCGTGCCTTTCTCGATCGGAATGATCGAGTCGTAACCTGGGAAACCTGTTGCAATTTCGCCCACGACCCCGAAGCCCACCGAGTGATGATTGCGTCCCGTGATAATTGCTGCCCGCGTCGGCGAGCAGAGCGAGGTCGAATGGAAGTTGGTGTAACGCAGTCCGGCCTGCGCGATGCGATCCATGCTGGGCGTAGGGATTACGCCGCCGAAGGTGCCGGGTGCGCCAAAACCCTGATCATCGGTCATGATGAGCAACACGTTTGGGGCACCCTTCGGCGGTACCACGCGCGGTGCCCACCACGGCGTCGACTCTGACGCCTTTTCCTTGATGACTCCACCGAATTTTGGGTCGGGCTGAGGAAGCTGCTTACCGTCGATCGTGGTCGTCGCGCTCGGTGATCCCAAAACGCCTGTGACCTGCTGGGCTGATACGGAGAAGCAACCGAGGGCAAAAATACCTATGGCTGCAAATGTGCCGCGACAGATGCTCATATCCGACACTCCGATTGCTGTTAGCCCAGTCGGAGAGCGTCACCGCCATCGGGGTGACGCCATTTGATTTGCATCAATGGGCTAGTCCGGTTCCATAATGGCCGAGATAGTTCATGCAGACATTCGCCGGGCGGGTGCACACCTTGGGGCGCTCGCGGGTCGTCATACCTGCGGACGACCCGCAGAGTCGAGGCTCAATAGCCCACGCCGGCGTGAAGCGGGTCTTGCAAATGCCTTGGTTGTGCAAAAAATTCAACGCGGCGCGACGGTGATCGACCCCGAGCGCAGTTTAGGCTAGTCGGAAATTCCAAGATGGCAAAAGATGCATTCCGCCGCCTGCAAGCCCGCCTTGCCGACCCTCTGCTAACGGCGCTGACTATCATGCTGGCTATCCTCCTGTTCGTCATCGCTCCATTGCAAGCTGCCGGCGTTATCGCTGCCCACTATTTTGGTCTTGCATTTGGAGTGGTATTGTTGGCTGCGGTCTTTGTTGTGTCCGGCAGCTGGTTTGCAGTGGCAAGCACATTGACCGCCATCATGCTGGTCGTAGTCGCTACCGTACTGCGGCTACGTCAAGCGTCAGCCATGGACATTTTTCTGGACGCAGCCGCATGGTTGATCGCCGGACTGACGCTCACCGTCGTGGTCGCCCGCGCGGTCTTCGGCTCAGGAAACGTAACCTTTCATCGCGTCATCGGAGCAGTACTTCTATATCTCAACATCGGAGTTGTATTTGCTGCACTGTTCACTTTTCTGGCGATCGTCGAGCCGAATGCATTCATCGGTTTGGGCCCGCTTCGTGACGATCTGACTGTAGCTGCAAACTTGATCTACTTCAGCTTTGTGACGCTTTCATCAGTCGGCTACGGCGACATCGCCCCGTTGCACCCATTCGCCCGCGGCCTAGCAAATGTTGAGGCCATCATCGGTCAACTCTATCCGGCGACGTTGCTCGCCCGACTTGTCACACTCGAACTTGAACACCGCCGCACTTACTGAAGCCCACGATAGTGCAGACGATAATGTCCGCTTTGGGTCAATGCATCGCCGATATCTCATGCTCCCGCGCCGCAATCATGTCTCCAGCCAAGCGCCTAAGTTCTTCGTTGTGGCCGTGTTTGAGCTCCGCGGCCACTATATCGATGGCGCCTTGTTGGTGAGCCGTCATCATGGCGATGAAATCGCGATCGACGTCTCCTGTTGTTTCAGCCATTATGCCTAGGTTCATTTTGCGGATGGCCAGATCGCTCTCGATTAAGAATCTCTGTTCATTTTCCGCACGCAAAGCGTGGCGTGATTCCGTTTGCTCTTGTGCCAAGGCGTAGGGCGCCGACATAAATACTGTAGTCGTCGCCAATGAGGAGCGCCTTGCAGATGAACGATCGCAATATTTCCATGCTAACCTCCAGCAGGCAACGAAATGCGCCGTCACCTGCCTTATGCCGCGAGGCATCGAAGGATTGAGACATATTTCACGCCGGGAGGCCGGTGCTGCTCGGAACGGAGATTGGGGCATAGTCGCCGGCACGGATTGACCTTTCCAAAACCCGAAATTCGGTGCCGGACTTGAAGCTCTCGTAGACGCGCGCCGGATCGAAAAACACGCCCATCGGATTTTCGGAAAATGCTCGGGACGTCCGCATGTACTCGGTCGAAAGCTTCCAGTCGCGAAATACATCGCTTTGCAATTCGACGAAATTGCTTTCTGGGTCTTTGTAGTAGAGCGAAATGGTCAGCCCGTGATCGAGGCAGAACGCCGGCTCGATCCCTGCTGCGCGTAGACGGTCGAAATGGTTCATCAGATCGTCGAAGCTATCGAATTCGAACGCGCAGTGATGCATGCCGTTGTGGCGGACCTTGTCGGCGTCGTCGGAAAGGCCGGGTACGGCCAGGAAGGCGACCCGATGATTCGCCTGGTCGTTGGAGGTCCAAGCCGCGACATCGTTGCGGAATTGGACCTCAGCGCCGACAACCAGCGAATACCATTTGATCATCTCATTGAGGCGGCTCGTTTTCAGGTTGATGTGGTGCAGCGTCGGAGGTCTGAACGTCAGCTGGGAGGGTGCCATAGCTTTCTCCTTTACGGCAGGTTTCAGCGCTCACCGCGCATGCCTGCGGGTCCTTCATCGCATTGATTATCATTGGCTTTTTGTTTTTCTTCAGAGCTCATAGCTACCAACGGGTGGGAAAGATTCAATCTGTACCATTGCAAATTGGTTCTGCGTTTTCGCAGAATGCTGCATGTTGAATTGGGACGATTTTCGTTTTGTCCTCGCAGTGATGCGCAAGGGCTCTGCGCTCGGTGCGGCCCGCTCACTCGGCGTCAACCAAACAACCGTCGTGCGCCGTATCGCGCACATGGAAGAGGTGTTGGGCGGCGTTCTGTTCGAACGCAAGCAAAGCGGACTTCTGCTCACGCCGTTCGGTCAGCGCGTCGCCACAGCGGCGGCGCGTGTCGAGAGCGAAATCTTGGCGTTTGAGAATGCTTTGCATGCCGAGCAACGTGTGCTTTCAGGCAAGATACGCTTTACATGCAGTGAGGCGATGGCCAACATCGTGGTGATGCCGTGCATGCGGCAGTTCCGCAGCAAATATCCGGACATCATCGTCGATCTCATCGCGGACGACCGCTTTCTCGACCTCGCAGTTGGCGAGGCCGATGTCGCGCTGCGCGCCGGGTCGAGGCCGGAAGGCGCCGGCATCGTTGCGAGGCGTCTGCCGGACACGGCCTGGAGTGTTTATTGCAGCGAGGCCTACGCCGAGCAGCGTGGGGCTCCCAAAACGGCTGAAGCGCTCGACGGGCATCTGGTCGTGGGCATGGAAGGACCGATGGGTAGCCTGCCAGTTTCGCTATGGCTTGCGCACATGACGCCTAACTCCATCGTCGCGGTCCGTAGCAACAGCCTGACAAATCTAGTCTCGGCATTGAAATCCGGATTGGGCGTCGGAATGTTGCCTTGCTTCCTCGGTGATGTGGAACCCGATCTCCAACGCTGCCTGCCGCCGATAGCGGAACTCGATTCCGAAACCTGGCTGGTCATGCGCGAGGACCTCAAGCATTCACCGCACGTGCGCACTTTTGCGGATTTTATTTCGGCGTACGTCCAGAGACTGCGCGGCCGGTTTGCAGGCACCGCTCCCAGAGCGGCGGGTGGATCAGTGACGCGATAAGCGCAGCGACGATAGGGACTGCCGCGACGGGATCGTTCGAGACCGGCATCAGTTCTTCAACCGAGCCCGCATAATCGCTTCGCGCAAGAATGGCGTCGAACGCTTCGCGAAGGATAGCACGTCGCGAGCCGTGCTGTTCGGCGGCCCCGAGGATGGCGCGCGGCGTCTGGCGCGTGCGCACGCCCGCGCCGCCCAATGACCGCTCTTGTGCCGGCATGTCGCCTACGCCGGCCGCAAGTTTCGCCGGTTCGACGACGCCCGCTAGATCCATTTTCGGGTCTTCACTCGGTGTGGCTAGCGGCAACCAGATTGTTTACCGCCCGTGCCTTTGTCGCATAGATTGCGCTCTCCGTCGCCGCGATCAACCCGCCACCCTGAGCTCGCCTAACCCCGTCCCCGCTAGATCACATGGTGACCGGCCGCCTGTCCTCCGTCGACGTGGAGAATTTCCCCGGTCACGAAACGCGCCGAGTCCAAGTACATGACCGCGTCCACTACATCCGACTCTTCTCCCATTCGGCCCATCGGATGTAGCGAGGCCAGGAACTGATGGGCCTCGGGTGGATGCATCGGCGTCTTGGTGATTCCCGGCGAGACCGCATTTATACGAACACCCTTTTTGGCGTACTCGATCGCAAGCGATTTTGTCGCGGCATTCAAAGCACCCTTAGTGAGAGATGCAAGCACAGCCGGCACGCTGGTCATCGGTTGGTCGACGAGGCTGGTCGTGACAGTTACGACATGACCATTTCCTTGCTTGTTCATGATCTCTATCGCCCGCTGGGTCATATGAAAGAAACCCGTGACATTGGTTGCCAGATAGGCAGCGTAGTCGTCTTTCGAATATGCGGTAAACGGCTTGGCCATGAATATACCTGCGTTATTAACTAGCGTGTCGACGCGATCGAAGCGATCTAGCGCTTGCTTGAACACCAGATCCGCGGTCTTCGGGTCGGCCACATCTCCCCGCACCGTCGCGATATCGGAATCGCCGACAGGCTTGATGGATCGGGACGTTGCAACAACCTTATAGTTGCGGTTTCTGAACGCCTGAACAAGCGCTGCCCCGATCCCCTGCGATGCTCCTGTTACGACTGCCACCCTTTGCTCTGTCCTCATGACTTCATTCATCTCCTGACTAGATTCTATATGCCGAAAGATTGAAAGGCGAGGTCGGCGTCCGAGGCTTCAAGCCCCACCGCTCGCGAGCAGCGGCTCGTAGTCCGGTCGCTTCAGCATGGTATGAAGCTGACGCCGTCGGACTCCCATATTGCCTCCATCGAAGATCGGGAGCGCGAGCGCATCCTGCAGGAGACGTCCGAGAGGGGCTTCATGGTCATAGCTGTCGATGCCGACGACACGCATCAGATCGGTGATCACACGAACCGCCATCTCCGAGCCATAGATCTTGGCCTGGATCGCAAGTTCGTCGGCGGCGGGAGACTGCGTATCGACAGCGTGGCACGCGCGCCAGCTCAGATATCGCGCCGCTTCGATCATCATCTTCGCGTCGGCTAACGCATATCCTACCGCCTGATGCTCGATGATCGGATGAACGCCGCCGCGGCGTTCGGTCCGGGCGAATTGCAGAGCGAAGTCGAACGCCGCCCGCATCAGCGCCACGCCGAGAATACCAACCAGCGCCGCGGTGCCGGTGAAGCTGGCGGCCGTCAGGGCGAGGCCACCGCCTTGCTCTCCGAGAAGATTGTGCCTCGGCGCGGAAACGTTCTCGAAACCGAATTGCGGCGTGAGATGCGCACGATGACCCACGGATTCGATTGCGCGCTCGAAGATGATACCGGACGAAGGGCGTTCGACCGCGATGATGGAAATCGCTTTCTCTGGTGGAGCGTCGGGCGCAGTCCGGCAGACCACGCACAGGACATCCGCACCTTTGCGATCCCACCCGGTCGCAGAGGAGACCCATTTCTTCCGGCCATTGATGACCCAGCGATCACCATTAAGTTTGGCAACGGTACGCACGCCCTCGCCGGGCGGCGGAGAAGCAGCGTTGGCGCTGCCTCCCGGTTCGCTGGAGCAGAAGCCGGCCAGCGGCACTCCACTCTTCCTCAAGAACGGAGCGAGCAGCCGGCTACTCTGCTCGGGCGTGCCGCCCAGCAAGATCGGCAATAGACCAAGCACCGTTCCGAGCATCGTCAAGGTGACGCTGGCATTCACGCTGTAAAATTCCTCGGCCATGATGGCCACGTCGATCAGGCCAGCGTTCTCGCCGCCCGCAGGTTGCGGAATGCACTTTCTCAAAAAGCCACCGGCCACCATGGCTTCGTAGACGGGCCTGGTCGCGAGGAACCGCTCCTCCGCCGTCGGCAGCAACTCGGCCGCCCTCGCCTCTGCAAGCACGTCTGCCGCAAAGCGGCGGGATTTAAGCTGAAGCTCACGTTGCTGTGATGTCAGGGTGAAGTCGATAGCCATCCGAGACCTTCCTGAGTTTGAGGGGGCCTGCCTATTCCGTGATCGCTATCGGATCGGTGCCGCAAAGTCTTGGATGCTGGCGCCCGATTTCTTGGCCTATGGTGCACTACGGCTGACGGCCGGGGTTCATCCGGCGCTTGAGGTCACGGTACGACGAAACTCGCGGGGGCTTGCGCCATTGCTGCGCTTGAAAAGCCGGTTGAAGTGCGAAATATCCCGAAAGCCTGCAGCGAACGCGATTTCGGCAATCGTCGTCTTTCGGGAATCGAGCAGACGGCGGGTGCAGACAAGAATCCGCTTGTGGTTGACGTGCTCGCCAACCGAGCGGCCTGTACCGGAAAAAAGCTTGTGCACGTAGCGTTCCGAGCAATGAAACTTTCGCGCGAGCGTCGCAGCACTCAAGCCGGGATCGTCGCTGTGACGATCGATGTGGCCCAGCATCATCGACAGCAGCACGGGTTCATTCAGCCGCTCAAACGGCCCGCCCGCGAGCACATCAGATGCGTGAGAAATGAGATCGACGATGTGGCCCCCGCTCAGAGCCGCAAGCGGCAACGGCGCTTGTGAGCTGAGACAAAGTTCCGCATAGCCTGAGAGAGTGCGGGAGAGGGCGCGGCCGGCTTCTGTCAAAGACAAGGTCAACCGCGGCCGCTCGGCAAAATGCCGCGGCAGCAGGTACCTGGGGACGGCAAAACAAAATAGCCGAAAATCGCGACCGTTGGCGATTTCGAACGGCTCGGTCGTGTCGGCGACGGCAAGATCTCCAGGTCCGCAGATCTGCTCGTGCCCACGTTGCGTGTAGCGGCCTACTCCTTCGAGCTGAAGATTAATGAAGCACAGATCCTCCGTGCTGTGGGCGATGTGCGAACGCCGCCGTAAAACTCGATGCTTTGTCGCAACGACGCGGGAAATCCGGATCTGACTGGTATCAGTCCTGGATATAGTCCCCTGGAAGGGAAGCTCACCTATTTTGCGAGGCTCCAGTTGAACGAAAGCGTTCGCGAGATCGTCAGCCCAGCTACCAAAGGGTTGACCTGTTTGAGATTGTTTTGCTGACCACTCCATGGGCGTCCCAATAAAATGCGGCTGCAAATCTGACGGTCACATAAATAGGATATGAGACACGATCTGTTTAGGACGGAACGGATCAAATCTCGCGGAGCCCCTCAGAGCGCACGAAAAGAAGCAGGTTCCACTTTGGCAAGGTGAGCGTCAGGAAGGCGCACGTCAGCGGTTCCAACGACGCGGTGCGTGACGCAGCGCGGCCCCCGCGCGCTCATTTCCTTGGTGTATTCGTTCTCGGCGTATTTGCCGTCGCCGCAACGGGCGGCGGAAATTCAGGAATTAGCATGTTAGCGGCTCAAACGAGTGCTCGACAGGGGCAAATGCCCAGTTTCGTTCCTGCGATATGAAATCTCGGCCGATGTCCGCTTTGAGCCAATTGTTGACATTCAAGAGCCGAACCGAGCCCGGTAATCTTGTGGGGTGATGTCGATCAGGCGGTGAAAGCTGCGGCGCATTGTTTCTTCCGAACCGAGGCCGCAACGTTGCGCGATCCGTTTCACTGGCAGGCGCGTTTCCGAAAGGAGACGCTGTGCCGCTTCCACTCTCAGCCGCTCGATGGCACGGGCCGGCGTTTGCCCGGTCGCCTCCGCGTAGTGCCGGCTGAAACTGCGCTCGCTCATCCCGGCCTGATCGGCGAGGACCGAGAGCGAAAGATCGCCCGCCAGATGCTGGTTGATCCAGTCATGGAGCGCGCCGAACTTGTCGTCCGCCGCTTGCAAAGTTAGGGCCGCGCTGAACTGTGCCTGTCCGCCGGGACGCTTGAGGAAGACGACCAGGTAGCGGGCCACGGCGAGCGCCATGGAGCGGCCGAGGTCCTCTTCTACGAGCGCCAGCGCCAGATCGATCCCGGCCGTCACCCCGGCCGAGGTCCAAACCGGACCGTCGCAGACGAAAATCGGATCGGGCTCGACATGCACGGCGGGAAAACGCTGGGCAAGCTTGGCGCAGTACTTCCAGTGGGTCGCTGCGCGGCGCCCATCCAGCAGGCCTGCTGCAGCCAGTATAAACGCCCCGGTGCAGACCGAGGCGACACGACGTGCCTGTGCCGCGCGCTGCCGCACCCATTCGACCAGTACCGGATTCTCAATCGCAGCCTCGACCCCCTCGCCGCCGGCGACGAGCAAGGTGTCCAGCACCTCGCCCGGTTTCGTGAGCGGAGCCGCTGCAAGCGTAACCCCGGATGAGGCTGTGACGTTTTCACCGCCTTGCGCCACGACTCTGAGTTCGTAGGGCCGCGCTCCTCCGGCAACTGCGGTGAGATCGTTGGCGGAGGCAAACACCTGAACCGGCCCCGTGACATCGAGCAACTGCACCGCCGGGTAAGCGAGCACGTCGATGACACGGACCGGGTTTGGCGAGAAGCGAGGGGACTTTGGCATCTCCGCCAAAGCATGCCCGGCTAGGTTCGCTTTGTCTACCGCTGACCTCAGACCTGGAGTTGTCCATGATCCCGCATGACACCCACCTGCATATCGGTTCCCTTGTGTTCGAGGGCATCGATCAAATCGATCTGACAGGGCCGTTCGAGGTGCTGTCGCGCATCCCAAATTCGACCTATCGCATCTACGGCAAGAACGCAGCGCCGGTTCGCGATCTGAAAGGATTGCGGCTGACACCCGATGCCGCCTTGGCCGATGCACCGCCGCTGGATGTCCTGCATGTACCAGGCGGTCGCGGCCAGGAAGCCTTGATGGACGATGAGGAGGTGTTGGCCTGGATCCGGCGGCAGGCGGCAGGCGCGTGCTGCATTTTCTCCGTGTGCACAGGCGCATTGATCTGCGGTGCGGCCGGCCTGCTCAAAGGGCGCCGGGCGACGACGCACTGGGCGTCATTTCACCTGCTTCCGTATTTTGGCGCTATCCCTGTTAACGAACGCGTGGTCGTGGACGGCGCGTGGGTCTTTGCCGCAGGCGTCACCGCCGGTATCGACGGCGCGTTGCGGCTCGCCGCTGAGTTGCGCGGCGACGAAGCCGCACAGGCGATCCAACTACACATGGTTTATGCGCCGGAGCCGCCGTTTAACAGCGGCACGCCCGAGACGGCGCCTGCCGCGATACTCGAACAAGCGCGGCAATCCGTGCACGACCTCACGACGCGGCGGGAAGAGACCGCGCGACGTATGGCCACCAAACTCGGCGTTTCCATTCCGGCCGCACAAGCAGGAAATGGCCTCGCCGGCGCAAGCCGGCTTGGCGAGAACCGAAGGCGTATTGGGCGCACCCGCCAACAACCGCGCTCCTAAATAGCTCATCACGGGATCGGTCAAGGCATGCGCCGCGACGATCTCACGGCAACATCAACAAGGATAACTCAAATGACAATGTTTCCAGTTAACACCATGGAATCCGCCCCCGAAGGCTCGAAGCCGGCGTTGCAGCAATTGCAATCGGCCTTCGGCATGATCCCGAACCTCATTGGGACCATGTCGACTTCACCGGCCCTGATTAACAGTCTTGTCGGTTTGTTCGGGAAGGTGCACGGCGGCAGCTTCACGGAAGCGCAGGTCCAGATCGTTCTGCTCACCGACGCGGTGACCAACGCGAGCAGCTGGGCCGTCGCATTCCATACGACTCTCGCTCTCAAGGAAGGCATCGATCCGGCGGATGTCCAGGCTATTCGTGAGGGTCGTTTGCCGAAGGACAGTAAATTCGCTGCGCTGTCGGCTCTGGCGAAAACGATGATCGAGAGGCGCGGGCGCCTGGACGATCAGGACGTCGAGCGATTCCTCGCGGCCGGTTTTGGCAAAGATCACCTCCTCGAAGTGATCGCCGCGGTCGCCGCGTCAACGATCACGAACTACACCGGCAGCATCACGACGCCTCCTCTTGAGGCGCCGTTTCAGGCTCACGCCTGGGCCACCTGAAATCCAGTGCGCCGGCGAACACCTCGCCGGCATATTTCTGTGAAATCGGGTTCAGGTCATTAGCAGAATTCCGACCTGCCCGAGACCCACCGACAAGTTTCGGTCGCCTTGACGGTTTCACATGAGGTCGGCGGCTGAACCAAACACTGGACCATGGAATTATACAAGGAGGAGAAGACATATGGCGACGAGCATTGGCTTCTACCTGTCCGGTCTGATCGTCGCTGGAATCATTTTCATCGGCTGCCGCTTTCTATTGGCACCTTCGACAGCAGCGGCGGGATATGGCGTACCGGCTGGCGTCGAACCGCACTCGCGAGCGTATCTATCCGCTAAAGGCATTCGTGACATTGCATCGGGACTGTTCATCGCAATCATTATGGCTTACGGGTCCGCACACGTCCTTGGCTGGTTCATGCTAGCCGCCACTCTCATTCCTGTCGCTGATGCCATGATCGTGTTGCACCAAGGCGGTAGCAGGACCATCGCGTTCGGCGTACACGGCGGCACAGCAGTTGCGATGCTCATTATCAGTGGGTTGCTGTTAGTTGATTGATGGAATTTGAAGAACCGCGTGCGGCGCGTGTGAAGGCCCGAGCGCAAGATTACGGCTGGCCGAGCATCGGGAGGATTACACGTAAACGGTAATGCCCTCGACAAGGACGGTAGCCAAGACCATTGTGCCAAGGATGCATCGGAGGTCAAAAATGGAGGAGTGGCTTCGCATAGGTGCAAATATCGCCTCGATCCTGACATCGATTATTGCGGCGGGCGCTTCAGTTGTCTATTGGGCGAACAAGCGATCAAAGCGTACCCGGCTCGAAAGGTATCTTAAGGCAAAAAAAGAGAGATCTCCTGACGATGCTTTTTCCACTACGCGCCTCATGGCAGATCTCGGAATGACGGAGACCGAAATATTTGCCGCAAGCGTCGCAAGCCGCCACGTTGCCCGAGGCGTTCGTAGAGACCGCGTCACGGGTTTTGCCGCGGAGGTGTTGTTCCAGTATCGAGAGGACGCCAAGGGTGCAAATGAAGCGACCTCCGGCAGTCCTAATCTGGTTGTGAGTCAACATGGAATTGACCTCGACGAAAGCGCGCCGTTTGGGCGCAAGTGATGCCCGGTCTACCCATGACTGGGACGACGCTAGATTTCGTCGGTATGGGCCAGACCCAGACAATCGATTTCCGCGCCGCCCTCGATAAAACAATGGTCGCGGCCACGACCACCGGGATGTTTTCGAGCAACAACATGGTTTTGCTATCTGGTAGCGACCACGCCAGTGTTGAGCGGGCAAGCTACGGCACGATTGCAGCTCACGTGGAATGCGTTTCAAACGTAACAGGACCGGTCCAGCCTTCTGGCAGCGGGATCGCCGACGTGAAGACCCGATCGGGATCGAGGCGACGCTTGAGGGCGCGGAGCCGGGCGGCGTTGTCGCCATAAGCAGCCGCCGCCTGTTCGCGGTCATCCGGCCCCAACAGGCTGGCGTAGCCACCCGGCAGAGCGAACGGGGCGAGACTTTTCCAGAGGTCCAGCGCCCATTGCCGGTGCGCCGCGCCGTTGCTCCCGTCGGGTCCCAACTCGCGACGATCTCTACCATGAAGCGCCTCCACTCGATCTCCGCTTTACCCCCAAAAGCGAACATTGGTCGATCGCGTTGAGAGGTGTGCTTCGGACCGGGCCCATGCATTCCAGCAAACAGGACCGCTATTCGATCACCTCGTAATATCGGTGGAACGGAGATACCGAGCGCTCAGGGCCCAGGCGTTATGAACGGTCCGAACGTCTTAGCTTCCACGCCTCGAAATCGCGTTTCGCCTCTGGCCCCGTGTTGGGGAAAAGCCCGGGCAACGGCCGCCCGCGTGCGACCTCCTCTTCAGCAAACTCGTCGAACAGCGTTGCAGCAATCGCTTCCTCCGCGACCACATCGACAATGTCGGGAGGTATGACGACAACCCCGTCGCGGTCGCCCACGACGATGTCACCGGGGTACACCGCGACTCCGCCGCAGCCGATCGGAAGATTGAGATCGACCGGCTGATGCACGATCGGGCTCGGTGGCGAACTCGATCGCCGCTGATAGGCGGGCAAACCTGTCTTCAAGACGCCTTCGGAATCCCGCAAGCCGCCGTCCGTGACGATGCCGGCGCAGCCTCGTGCCTTGAGTCGGCCCACGTAGAGATCACCGGCAGACGCTGCGCGCGGATCGCCGCGCGAGTCGATGACCAGCACGTGGCTGGGCGGGCATTCCTCCATCGCCTGGACCTGCGTCCGGCCACCGTTGGGTGCGTTAGGCCCGGCCTTGTCCTCGCGCGACGGAATGAACCGCATCGTAAAGGCCAAGCCGACAAGGCGCGGCTGCGTGATACGAAGCGGGTGGACGTCCTGCATGAACATGTTGCGCAGGCCGCGCCGGTTGAGAAGGCCGGTCAGCGTCGAAGTGCCGACCTTGAGCAAACTCTCGCGCGTCGCCTCAAGCAGTGGCATTGGTTCCTCCTGTGCCGGGGCGCGCGCCGCCTGGATCGCCTGCCAGACCCGGTCGCTCGTGGCCGGCATCTCGAGCCTGCGTACGCCGACCGGCGCCAACGCATCCAGGATCGCGATCATCACCGCCGGCATGGCGCCAACAGTACCGGCTTCGCCCGCACCCTTGGCGCCTAATAGATTGGTTGCCGTCGGTACCGGGTTGCTCTTGACCGCGATGTTGCACAGCGTGTCCGCGCGCGGCATCGCGTAATCCATGAAGCTCGCCGTCAGGAGCTGGCCATTGCCCGCGTGATAGGCGACCCGTTCCATCAAGATTTGGCCGACGCCCTGCGCGACGCCGCCGTGAATTTGGCCGGCGAGCGTCAGCGGATTGATGACGGTGCCGACGTCGTCGACCACGAGATACGACTTCAGCTCCACCGCTCCGGTTTCAGGATCGACCTCGATCTCGCACACGTGACAGCCGTTCGGATAGGTCGACTGCTCCGGAGAGTATATGGCGCTCTCGATCAACCCCGGCGGCATGCCTTTGGGCAAACGCACGGGCAAAAATGATGCGGCGGCGACCTGCTTCAAAGTCACACTGCGATCAGTGCCAGCGACGCTGAATTTGCCGTCGGCGAATGCTACGTCACTCACACCGACCTCTAGCAGATTTGCCGCGATCAACTTGCCCTTCTCGACGATCTTGTTTGCGGCAAGCACCAACGCGGTGCCGCCGGTTACCATCGAGCGTGAGCCATTCGAGCCCATGCCAAACGCGACGCGATCGGTATCGCCGTCGATGAACTGCACCTCGTTCGGATTCATGCTGAGCTTCTCGAACAGGATCTGCTTGAACGCAGTCTCGTGGCCCTGGCCGTGGCTCTTCGTACCTAGCAGGATCATGGCGCTGCCGCTCGGCTGGAAGCGCACTTCGGCATATTCCGGCACCGGGCCGGCTGCCTGTTCGATGGCGTTGACGAGCGCAATGCCGCGCAGCTTTCCAACCTCCAACGACGCTCTTCGCCGCGCCTCGAAGCCGGCGTAGTCGGAATGCTCGAGCGCCATGGCCATGTTTGTCGGAAAATCGCCGCAGTCGTACAGCGGACCAAGCGGCGCCCGATACGGCATGGCGTCCGGCTTGATCAGGTTGCGTCGGCGCAAGTCGATGCGATCGATGTTCAGTTCACGTGCAGCAACCTCGATAATGTTTTCGATCAGGTAGCAGGCTTCAGGCCTACCTGCGCCGCGGTAGGGCGCCGTCGGGTTAGTATTCGACAACACTGCGTCGATCGTCACGTGCGCGGCGGGAATGTTGTAAACACCCGTGAGGGTCACGATCTGGCCGAACGGCGTCAACAGCTGGCGATCGGAGCCGACATAGGCCCCGAGATTGGCCAGCATGTGCAGTCGCACGCCGAGGAATTTGCCGTCCGTGCCCAGCGCCAGCTCGATGTCGCTGACATTGTCGCGCGCGTGCTCGTCGGCGAGGATCACTTCCGAACGCTCGCACGTCCACTTGACGGGTCGTCCGAGCTTACGCGCGGCCCACAGCGTCAGACGGTGTTCGACATATTGCCAACCCTTGGCACCAAAACCGCCGCCGACATCGTGGCAGACCACCCGCACACTGCTTTCTGGTACGTTGAATACCGAGCTCGCAAGCATGTTGCGCACACGATGCGGATAGTTCACGTCGGCGTAGAGCGTGTAACGATTCTCGAATGCGTCGTAGGATCCGATCGCCCCGCGCGGCTCCAGGTATTGGGCATGCACGCGGGTGATGACGTAGCGCTGCCGCACCACATGGGCGGCCTGCGCAAAGGCCGCGTCAGTAGCAGCCCGATTGCCGTGCTGCACGGTGTGAGAGATGTTGTTCGAGTTCTCATCCCACACCCGTGCCGCATCCGGCCGAGCCGCCTCCGCCGTCGACGTGACCGACGGCAGCTCTTCATAGACGACTGCGATCAGCTCAGCCGCGTCCTTCGCCTCCGCCAGGCTTTCGGCGATCACCATCGCAACGGGATCGCCGACATAACGAACGCGGTCGATCACCAGTGCCGGCCGCTGGGGCGCGAACATCGGCGATCCATCAGCTTTTTTTCGCAGCATGACCGCCTTCGGCATGCTCAAGCCGTCGGCCTTGTAGTCGGCGCCAGTGTGGACGGCGAGCACACCTGGAGCTGCGCGTGCCGCCTCCACATCGATCGAAACGATGCGCGCATGCGCATGCGGCGAGCGCAAGAACACCGCGTAGGCCTGGCGCGGCAGCACGATGTCGTCCTGAAAACGGCCGCGCCCGGTGATGAGCCTGACATCCTCGAACCGGCGTACCGGCTGGCCGACGCCGAATTTCATCCGCCCTGCAGTTCCACCATCCACCTGCAGAATCCTCCGGAAAACATCAGGTGCCGAGCACAGCCGTGAAATCGGCCTGGACCAGCGCCCGGCTGTCGGCCGGCAAGGTCAGGGTATGCCGCGCTGGACGCGATTCCGGGTCGGGGAACATCTTGACCCACTCCGTATTTAGTGCCGCACGCTGCGACAAGGGGTCCTTGACCCAGAAGTTGATCTTGATGATGTCATCGACGCTACCGCCGGCCGCCTCGACATCGTGCCTGATGTGGGCGAAGACATTAGCGACCTGCTCATCCAGACTCGGGGGCAATTCCCGCGTGCCGGGTTTGGTGCCGCCGATTACACTCGACATCACGACATTGCAGACCCGGCTGGCGTTGGGGATCGGATTCTCATGGCGTGCCCTGCTGCCGTTGATGCTTTTCCGCTTTGCCACGTCGCGCTACTCCCCGGCTGTCGAGGTCGCGCCGAACACTGGAAGGTCTCCTGTGCTATCGACCAGCGCTTCGGCGCCTTCGGTTGGCACGGCGACGGCAAAGTTCAGCGCCGCATCGATATCTCGCTCCCAGATTTCGCGCGGTAGGTCATACAGCAACTCGACGCCGTACCCATTGGGGTCATGGATATAAAGGCTGTGGGTCATGCCGTGCTCGACACGCCGGTCGAATTTCACGCCTTTGGCCTGCAGATAGGTGAGCTGCTGCAACCACGCCTCGCGGTTCGGATAGGTGATGGCGATGTGGTTGATGGCCATCGGCATGCCAACCATACTCCACTCCACCGGCGGCTCGGGCAGGCTCGGATTTTCCACCAGGGCCATGTCGTGGTGGTGCGTGCCACCGGCACCGGTGCCGCTGTAGAATCGCATCCTGGGTGGGTTCGGACGGTTCGGCGACGGCTTCAGCTCGCCGACCTGCTGCATGCCGACGACCTCGGTCCAGAACTTGTGGCTCTCTTCGAGGTTGCGGACGTTCAGCACGAGATGATTGATCCCCCGCGGGGTGACCGGCTTGTCCATCATCGAGTCTTCTCCCTTGATGTTATCCTAAACGTCGCTCGAACCTTTCTCATTGCGCCGCTAGCATAAAGCCTGACCGCGACGCTTCGCTTTGCGGCAGCGGATCGAGCTCCTCGTTCAGGAAGCGATCAACCAAACGATTGGCGCGCGTGCGATCGTTGAGCGTCTGCAGATAGGTCAGGTTACGCCCGACCGAGCCGAGATAAAAGCGTTCGTATTGTTCATTGCGGCTTGCCAGCGCGGTACCAGCGAAGTCCCATGCCAGGCGAAACAGCCGGCTGCGCCGCTCGGCATCGACGCCCACTCCGGCCAGGTACTGGTCGATGAGGGGCCGCAATGTGGAATCGGCGAGCGCCGCGCGCGACGGCGTCGTCAATAGATTGTGTGAACCGATCTGGCGGATAATTTCGTTGACCCGCGGAAACCACATCGGCATCGCCGCGCGCAACCCGGCGAGTGGTCGCAGGTCGCAAGCCCAAAACGCGTTGCCGTATTCGTGCGCCCCCTGCTCCGCCGCAAACACCGCTGCGCGGGCAAGCTCCACGAACATCGCGATTTCGCCGAGCTGTTGCACGGTTTGCGGCTGCGTCAGATTGACCGCATCGGCCATGCTGCTGCCCATGCCCCAGGCAAACTCCAGCTTGGTCTGCGCGCGGATCATGGTCTGCTGCATGATGTTCGGCCACCACGAGGTTTTCATCACGCTGTTATAGACGGCGAGATTGCAGTCGATGAACAGACGATCGCGCGGCACCTCGACATTGTCGAAAATGACGAACGCGTCCTGCTCATCAAAGCGGCTGGAAAACGGATGGTCGAACTTGTCAAAGCTGCCCGCGGCGCTGTCGCGGCAGATGAATTTCAGCCCGGGCGTGTTCATAGGAATGCAGAACGAAAGCGCGTGCGCGCCGGCGGCGTCCGGCATCGGCGCGCCTGGGTAAACCGCAAGCTCGTCGGCAAATGGCGCCAGCGTCGCCAACACGCGCGACCCACGCACCACGATGCCGTGTTCGGTGTCCTCGACCTTGTGAAGCTGAACCGGATCGAGGCCGACAGGGAGCCGGCCTTTGGTCGCATCAATAGTCGAGTGAACGATCGTATGCGTGAGCGACAGGTCCTCGCGCCGAAGCTTCTTCTGATAGCGCACCAGGTTGTCGGCGCCCCGCTCGTTGCCATTAATCGCCCATTCGTCGGCGCGGCCGGCGAAGCCCGCATAGGTCACGTTCATGTAATCGGGCGTCCGCCCCATCAACCCGACCGAATATTCGGCGATGCATTCGAGCCCGCGATGCCGGCGCTGCAAGTCCTCGCGCGAGCGCGGGATCATGTGGCTGACGTTAATCAACTCGCCGGTCTCGGGGTCGGGCATCAAGGACGCGCCAGCTTCCCGGTACTGGAGATCGAACACTTCGGCGAGTGCAAGAGCAGCGCCACGCAACGAAGGATGGTCGACCGGCGACGAGATTTTGTCGCTGCCGACCCAGATTTCACGATCATCGACAAGCCCGCGCAAAAATTGTTCGCCGGTGCGAGCTGGCATCCGTTCCTCCCAACTTTTGTACCTTTTTTGGCCTAGCAATTGCATACTAGTCGCGCGGCGAAACCTTTGGCAAGCGCGCCGGTAGGCTGCCGCTCTGGCGATAGCGGCAACAGAAATTGACTTCTTTTGCGGGTCAACAGCTGACGTCGGCGGAAGATTGTGGCACGTCCGCTTTCGGGTCATAAGCAGACATTTCACGGAGTTCGACGGATGCCCGCTATTCCCCCGAAAGCGGACATGGATCAGCACGGTCGTGATGTCTGCTAAGGGCCACAAGCAGACTCATGCACCGCAGCAACGGCCCTTATTCGATCAGCGCCGTCGCGCTTTAACCTTGGCCAAATCAATTCGGCGTTTTCCGCTCTTTCAACAGCCCGGGTAGCACCTTCCCGCCGGGACCGAAATCAGCCCATGCCTTGCGGCAGAACTCTTCATGCCTGTCCATTCTCGCCGCTTTATTCCGAGCTTCCAACGCATTGCTGTAGGAGCGGCAAAGCTTGTTGCCGACCTCATCGGGTGAGTCGCAACCGATGCCCCGAAAATGTCCGTCCATCAGGTAGCGATCCGGCGGATTCAGTCCGACCGAGTGCCATGCGGCTTGCACCGCCGCGTCGTCTAGCCGCTGACGGGCGCAAGCGGGCGAGTAATAATCACCCACGAACTCCGCGAAGCCAGTTGCATTGATCACTCGCTCTTGCTGCGACGTGAGCGCGGCAGCGCTCTGCGCAATGGTCGTCAGAAATAGGATTGAGGCAAGCCGTCTCATAAGCCGCTCGCAGGCATCGACGGCACTCGAAGCAGCATCCGTCAGCCTCATAACCTTCACTGGATAGCCCGGGTTCCTGCAGGCGGATGTACGACGTGGTCGTGCTTCGATGCGGGATCACGGCCAACGCCGTGCCAAGTCCGCTTGGGCCAGAGGCGGATTCTTGCGTAGCAGCACAGCTTTCTATTCGATCACCTCGTCCGCGCGGGCGAGCAGCGTCGGGGAAATAGTTCGGCCAATAGCTTTGGCGGTCCTCAGGTTTATAACCAACTCGAACCGCGCCGGGCGTTCAATTGGTATATCGGCGGGGTGGGCGCCTTTGAGGATTTTGTCCACATAAACAGCGACGCGCCGCATGACTTCGACCGTGTTCGGACCATATGAAAGCAGCAACCCGTCTCTTGCCCAATCTCCCCAATTGCCAATTGTCGGCATCCCGGAATTTGCCGCAAACGACAGTATCTTCTCT